>OHDP01000083.1_pt1 | contig 66652 bp, 79 predicted proteins | sample 1567011 | NCBI WGS metagenome assembly OHDP01 (sample SAMEA3879532, study PRJEB24766) | human gut metagenome | biome: human-associated habitat; feature: feces | place: USA | collected 1985/1987
TGAGCAAACCGATAGCGCAGTAAAAGAATATAATACTTATATTTGTAACCAAGTTTTAGGCACATCTTTAGGACTTGTAGATGAAGTGAAAGACGGTATAGAGCTTAACTTTGACGATTTTTCACTGTTCGTGAATGTGATAAAAGACTAATACTATATTGATTAACCTTTTAAAATTGTAAGATTATGGCAGAAAAGACTAGATACTCAGATGCGGAACTCGAAGAATTCCGTGCCATTATTATGGAGAAACTGGAATTGGCCCAACGTGACTATGAACAGTTGAAGAAGAGTTTGATGGGATTGGACGGTAATGATACCGATGATACGTCTCCTACCTATAAAGTGTTGGAAGAAGGTGCGAATACGCTATCCAAAGAAGAAACAACCCGTCTGGCACAGCGTCAGTTGAAGTTCATACAAGGATTGCAGGCAGCTTTGGTACGTATTGAGAATAAGACGTATGGTATCTGTCGTGAAACAGGAAAGTTGATTCCGGCAGAACGTCTGCGTGCTGTTCCTCATGCTACATTAAGCATTGAAGCAAAAAACAGCGGTAAAAAATAATAGATAGCTACACAAGCTACGAGTGACGAGCTACAAGTAGCTGCGCAAAGTTTACGCACGGCACTTGTAGCTCGTTATGTTTAATTTATAATGAACACATGAAGAAACTATTCACGAAAGGGAGAATCGCTCTGCTCGTTATCTTTTCCGTATTGATTATTGACCAGATCATTAAAATCTGGATTAAAACTCATATGTATTGGCATGAAAGCATACGTGTGACGGATTGGTTTTATATCTATTTCACCGAAAACAATGGAATGGCTTTCGGTATGGAGATTTTTGGGAAGTTGTTCCTGACCACTTTCCGTATTGTTGCGGTAGCGTTGATAGGGTGGTATCTCTACAAGATAATAAAAAAAGGATTCAAAACAGGCTATATTGTTTGTGTGGCTTTGATTTTGACCGGTGCTTTGGGTAATATTATAGATAGTGTCTTTTATGGAGTGATCTTCAATGAAAGCACACATTCGCAGATTGCGAGCTTTATGCCCGAAGGAGGAGGATATTCTACTTGGTTCTACGGTAAAGTTGTGGATATGTTCTACTTCCCGATTATAGATACGAACTGGCCTGCTTGGATGCCGTTTGTGGGTGGCGAGCATTTTATATTCTTTAGTCCGATCTTTAATTTTGCTGATGCTGCTATTAGCTGTGGTATCATTGCTTTATTGCTTTTTTATAGTAAATATCTGAATGAGTCATATCATTCGTTGGATAAGGAAGAAAAGAAAAGTGTGAATCATGAATAATAAGTTTCGGTTTCATCTGTGTCTTGTCTGCATAGTGGTTTTTGCGGTAGCCGGGTGTAAAGTGAAAAGACCCGGTGGGGTAATCCCTGAATCAGAGATGGAGAATTTGTTATACGATTACCATCTGGCAAAGTCTATGGGGGATAACCTTCCTTATAGCGAGAACTATAAGAAAGCGTTGTATCTTGATGCCGTCTTTCGGAAACACGGAACTACGCAGGCTGTGTTTGATTCCTCTATGGTGTGGTACACACGTAACACAGAAGTGTTGTCGAAAGTTTATGAGAAGGTAAAGGTACGTTTGAAAAATGAGCAGGAACTTGTTGGCGATCTGATAGCCAAGCGTGATAAGAAACCGAAAACAACCAAACAAGGAGACAGTATTGATGTATGGCCGTGGCAGCGTATGGTGCGCCTCACAGGTGAGATGATGAACAATCAATATGTGTTTACCTTGCCGACTGACTCTAACTATAAAGATCGGGATACGTTGGTGTGGGAAGTGCGGTATCGTTTTCTGGAACCGATGTTGGCCGATTCTTTAAGAACTGTCACTATGGCAATGCAGGTGATTTACGAGAAAGATACAGTTAGTCATTGGACAATAGTGACCGAACCCGGTGTTCAGAAAATCCGTCTTTTTGCAGATACATTGGGACAGATGAAAGAGATAAAAGGCTTCATTTATTATCCGTTGGAAAGACAGGAAAAAGCAGGGGCATTGTTGGTCGATTGCTTTAGCATGACCCGTTATCATTGTACGGATACACTTGCTTTTGCTGTCCGTGATTCACTGAATAAGATAAAAGCTTTGGAAGCTGATTCTTTGAAGAAACTCTCCGATCATAAGGCTGATTCTTTGAAGAAAGTAGTGGAGAAGGAGAAGGGTAAAGAAGATGTTCAACGATTGACACCGGAAGAAATGAACCGCCGCCGTACGGGAACACATCGTGAGAAGAAGCCGGAGCAGATCGAAGTGGAACAACATATCCAGCAGGAAAGAATGGAACAGCGCAAGGAACGCCAGATGAATCAACGTAGGCGTCAGCAGCAAAGACGTCAAACACGTTAGTTATGATGAAACGTTTTGCTTCTCATTATTTACTGATACCCGGTGTCGGATTCGTAAAGCAACAGGTAGTGGAGATAAGCGATGAAGGAGTTGCTCAAAATATATTTCCACTGAATGAAGAAGTGGAGTCCGTTGAATGGCTGCCGGGGCTAATTGTTTTGTTGTCTGTACATCAGATGGAAGAAATAAGAAATACCGGGATGGTTGTTAAAAACATCCCGGTATTTCAACAGAATCTTCCTGTTCTTATAGTTGCGTCTTCTTGTACTTTGAACGACTTTCTTGATACATCCCGGAAGAGTGGAGAAGTATTGTTTCCTTATTTGTTTTATCCCTTTGATTTTACTTCCATGCGGCCTGTCGACGGAACTCGGCACAGATTACTGCGGTAGCAATGGCTACATTGAGCGACTCGGATGTTTCCTGGCCTTGTGGATAATTGGGAATATACAGTTTTCTATTGATTAACGCTTCCACTTCTTTCCCTATGCCGTTTCCTTCATTTCCCATCACAATCAATCCATTAGCGGCTAATGGTTGTTCATACATATTTTGTCCATCCAAAAAAGTACCGAACACGGGTATCTCTTTGCCTTGTGAACGGATAAAATCCGGAAGAGAAGTGTAATGTACCCTTACTCGGGCAATTCCACCCATAGTGGCTTGTACTGTCTTGGGGTTATAAACGTCTACTGTGTTCTGTGAGCAAATAATGTCTTCAATCCCGAACCAATCGGCCAAACGAATAATCGTTCCCAGATTTCCGGGATCCTGAACATCGTCTAATGCTAGACAAAGGGAGTGACGGGCAATATCCGGAGTTAGCGTATATTGCGGTTGCTCCAAGATTGCAAGTACCTGTTGGGGTGTTTTTAAAAGACTTGCCCGTGAGAGTTCCTCTTGAGAGACTTCTGCTATCTCGCCCGCATATATATTCGGATGACTCTGAAGCCATAATGAGGTTGCGGCCAGAAAACGGCAAGGAAAATATTCGAGTAAATCGCCTACCAGCTTTGGGCCCTCAGCTAGAAATACTCGTTCTTCTTTACGTATTTTCTTTTGTTCCAGCGAGTGTATATACTTTATTTTATTCTTACTAAGTGGTGCCATAGATTTGATATTCTTTTGCAAAGCTATAAAGATATTTCCAATCTGCCTTTACTTTCCTCTCTTTTTCTTAAATTATTTTCCCTATCGGAAAATATAATTTATCTTTGTAATCACTTTTTTTATGCTATCGATGTAAGAACCGTATGAGGAGAGATTTTCTTTGTTTGTTTGCTTCTGTCGCTGTCTTATCACTTGCTTCGTGCACTGCCACCAAGTTTGTGCCGGATGGTTCATATCTGTTGGATGAAGTCAAAATTCGTACGGATGAGAAAAGTATCCGCCCTTCTTCATTGAAAATGTATGTTCGTCAGAATCCTAATGCCAAGTGGTTTAGTCTGATAAAGACCCAACTTTACGTTTACAATCTTTCCGGACGTGATTCTACTAAGTGGGGAAATAAATTTTTACGGAGAATAGGTGATGCTCCCGTGATATATAATGAGGATGAAGCATTGCGTTCTGAAGAGGAAATCACGAAGGCTGTGCATAATATGGGATATATGGCAGCTACTGTGAAACGTTCGACAAGGATAAAAAAGAAGAAGATAAAATTATACTATGACGTGACTGCGGGAAAGCCGTATGTTGTTCAGTCCATTAAATATAATATATCCGATCCTAAAATAGAAGCGCTTCTCAAGCAGGATTCTGCCAGGAGTCTGTTGAAACAAGGAATGTATTTTGATGTAAATGTATTGGATGCGGACAGGCAACGTATCACGGATAAATTGTTGCAAAACGGTTATTATAAATTTAATAAGGACTATATAGGCTATACTGCCGATACTGTCCGTAATACCTATAAGGTCGATTTGACTCAGTTTTTGCGGTCTTACAAGGCACATACGAATGATTCGGCACGAGCACATCAACAATATTGGATCAATAAGATTAATTTTATCACTGATTATGATGTCCTGCAATCTTCGGCATTGAGCAGTGTGGAAATCAACGACTCTATTCATTATAAAGGATATCCTATTTTCTATAAAGATAAACTTTATTTGCGTCCCAAAGTATTGACGGATAACCTTCGTTTTAGTCCCGGAGATTTGTATAATGAACGCGATGTGCAGCAAACATACTCCAGCTTTGGGCGTTTGTCGGCGTTGAAATATACTAATATCCGTTTCTTTGAGACTCAGTTAGGAGATTCGACAATGCTCGATTGCTATGTAATGCTGACAAAAAGCAAGCATAAGTCTGTGTCTTTTGAGGTGGAAGGAACGAATTCCGCCGGAGACTTGGGGGCGGCTGCTTCAGTCGCTTTTCAGAATAGGAATCTATTTCGTGGTTCGGAGACTTTTATGATAAAGTTTCGTGGGGCATACGAGGTGATCTCCGGACTTCAGGCAGGCTATTCGAATAACAACTATACCGAATACGGGGTAGAGACGAGCATTAATTTTCCTAATTTCTTGTTTCCCTTTCTTTCTTCTGACTTTAAACGTAGAATCAGGGCTACCACTGAGTTCGGGTTGCAGTATAATTATCAGTTACGGCCGGAGTTTCTGCGGACGATGGCATCTGCCAACTGGAGTTACAAATGGACACAACGCCAGAAAATTCAACATCGTATCGATTTGATTAATATTGGTTTTCTCTATTTGCCGCGTATTTCAGACAGATTCAGAGAAGATTATATCAATAAAGGGCAAAATCATATATTCCAATATAATTATCAAGACCGCTTGATTGTAAATATGGGATATAGTTACAATTATAATAGTGTAGGTGGGTCTATCGTCAATAATACTATTGCTTCTAATTCATATTCTATCCGCTTTAATTTTGAGTCTGCGGGAAATATATTGTATGCCTTGTCCAAAGTTGCCAATATCCGGAAGAATGATAATGGTGAGTATGCCATTCTAGGAATTCCCTATGCCCAATATCTGAAAGGTGAATTTGATTTCGCAAAGAATATACGGATTGACCACCGTAACTCATTCGCGTTTCACGTCGGTTTGGGAATTGCAGTACCCTATGGGAATGCAAAAACGATTCCGTTTGAGAAACAATATTTTTCCGGAGGGGCTAATAGCGTACGTGGATGGGCCGTGCGTGATTTAGGACCGGGTTCTTTCTCCGGAAATGGAAATCTGTTGGACCAATCGGGAGATATTAAACTGGATGCGAGTATTGAATATCGGAGTAAACTGTTTTGGAAATTTCAAGGAGCCGTATTTGTGGATGCAGGTAATATCTGGACGATCCGTAACTATGCAAATCAGCCCGGGGGTGTTTTTAAGTTCGACAAATTCTATAAGCAAATAGCGGTTGCTTATGGCTTAGGTTTACGGCTTGACCTGGATTTCTTTATTCTTCGTTTTGACGGAGGTATGAAAGCGGTTAATCCGGCTTTTGAAACAAAGAAAGAGCATTTCCCTATTATTCATCCTAAGTTTAGTCGTGATTTCGCTTTCCATTTTGCCGTGGGATATCCATTCTGATTAGCCATTTATTGCGTTCCCTCATTAGTTCAAGTGTGTCTCGCAGAACACTTATTTGTTGCATTTCCCCACTGATGGGACTTATGATATGCGCATTTTTTATTTCGCAAACGACCGTTGCCCTTTCGGAATTAGCATCTATTTCGCTGGAAACGACAGATATTTTGGCTGCTCCCTGTGCTTTTAATTGTTCTATATGCTTCTGCTGTATATTGGAGGCTAAAAAGCTAAGATAGGATAGGGAAGAAGGAGTGCTCCACTCTTCGGCAACTGGATAATTGAAGTTATAAAAGGCTTCGCAAAAGTCTACGGCTGCTTGCTCTATTTGGTTTTGGGGTGTTTGTTGCTGACAAGATAAGCAGATGAATGAGAATATGGATAGGATGTGTATGTGCAGTTTATTCATAACATTAAATTTATATGATTGGAGATAATATTATAGTGGTAATGAGGATGAAAAAAGGAGATGAAACAAAGTCGAGTTCAGTTCCATCTCCTTTATTATATATTCTTGGGTTGTTATGTTAACGGGCTGCAAACATGAGATTGCTTGTAGTAGCTTGGCGAGCTGCCATCATACCTTGAGCATCCAGAGTTACATTCATTTTCTCACCGTTCGGCAAGAACAAGTCAGCAGTACCGTCATTATTCATTTTTACAAGTTCAGCACTTTCACCGTTTGCAACAACGTTCCATGTATTGGCTTCTTTGTCGTAAATCAGATCCATAGAAGCAGTTTCTCCTTCTTTAGTGATAGAGTAGCCGTTCTCCAGCGTTTTTACCATATAGTTACCGTTTTCTCCTTTAACTTTCTTTACGTCACCTACATTAGCCATAGGATTGGAACCACTCCAGAATTCAATAGAGTTGATTACTAAAGCATCGGCAAGGTAAGCTACACCATAGACCGGTACAATGTTGAAGGCTAAAAACACAAGTTCATTTACAAATTTGTTACCAAGAGACTGATTCCAAGTTGTCAGGCGGTTAAATAAGCCGAATGAACCTACACAGGAACTAAATAATAGGCTGCCGCTGAGTACTGCCGCAACCAAAAACATTTTGTTTCTTTTCATGTCAGAAAGTTTTTAGTTAATAAAAAATATTTATATTTTTTCTTTTGTGTACCTGCAAATATAATACTTTTTTGTTTATTTAGGTTATAATCCCTGTTTTTTATGATTTTAATTTTCGGCGTGCCATTTCATTTCCGATGATATGATCGATGGAGAATTTGCCAGGTCCGGCGATATACATGATTATAAACACAATTAAGTAAATAAAAGCCAACTCTTTGACTGTAAATGCATCATTGGCATGAACGATAAAAAATGCCACTATCATTGTGAAAGCCATCGGAATCATTGCCAAACGATATAAAAAGCCGACGATAAATGCCATTGAGCATACCAATTCGCCGAAAATGGCTAACCCGAGAGAAATGGGGCTGCCTAATCCCAGTGGGTCCGGAAAAACGGCAGATAATTCTTGAAAGTTACTCCATTTTTGTATTCCGTGATTCATCAATAATACTCCGAAGATTATCCGGACTGCTAGTAGCAACAAAGAGGTTTTTGTTGTGTTGGGTTTTGTTGGAAATAAAAAGTTATAAATCATAAGATATTCTATTTTAAGTTTGTTCTTATTTATGATAAACATAAGAAATCTTGATTTTGTTCTCATAATTTTATAATAAACTTTGTATCTTTGTAGAAAAATGTGTGATATGGAACAGCATACTTATGATAATGAGTCCGTTCAGGAATTGCTGGATTGGGCAAAAAAAATGGTTGAGACTGATAATTACCCGACAGAGAGATTTCAGATCAATAAGTGTACAACAATTATTGATGGGAAACATTATCTGGAAACATTAATTGCAATGATTTCCAGAAATTGGGAAAACCCGACTTTTCATCCTACTATAGAGCAATTGTGGGAGTTTAGAGAAAAGTGGGAGAATAGAGAAGCGCATAAATAGAAGTGCACTCTGATCACGCCTGACAAGAGTGCACAACAAACAAAACAAACAAAATTAACATATTATACTCGTATCTTCGGAGATTACGAGAAATAAGGATATGCAAATATACACCGAATAATCTCAATAATTGATTATTTAATCACATTTTTTATGTATATAGTCATTTATTTATCATTTTAAGTGTTAAAAGGGCAGCCATCTTTTCTTTTTCTTCAAAGGCTGCTGCTCATTATCATTTTGGCTATATATATCCGCGAATGTTTTTTTCTTCTTTATCATCTCATAAATAAGCCCCCAATCCGGTAAACCGCCTAGATTGCGATCGTCAATGAATAAGTCGGCTTTTAATTTGCGGGAAAAGCCTTGATGGCTTTTTTGTTCTTCAGGATAATCCTTGTTGACCGCATAGAATTCCAGACCTCTGGCTTTACACCATTCGACAGCTTCTTCCAAGAGTGTTCCTTCACGCACACTCCATAATATTAAGCGGTGCTTTTCTTGTTGCAATAACTTCAATGTATCGATGGCGAACGGAATTTCTTCACCAATGCGTGGATAACGATGCTCTACAATCGTTCCGTCAAAATCAACAGCTATAATCATAGTTTTCTAGTACCTAATTTCTGACAAAGATACAGACAGTAAGCTAAAAAAACGTATCTTTGCCCCGAATTAACATTTTAACAAAAATATAAATACATGGACAATTCCCCTCAGCGTGCTGCTAAAGGCTTTACGAGAGCTTTCTGGGTCAGCAACACAGTCGAACTGTTTGAGCGTATGGCATATTATGCCGTTTTTATCGTTCTCACTATTTATCTATCTTCCATTTTAGGTTTTAACGATTTCGAAGCAAGTATGATTTCCGGGCTTTTTTCCGGAGGTTTATATCTGCTTCCTATTTTTTCCGGGGCCTATGCCGACAAAATCGGTTTCCGGAAATCAATGATTATAGCATTCTCCTTATTATCTGCCGGATATTTGGGGCTAGGTGTGTTACCCACTTTGCTGGAAGCTGCAGGGCTGGTTAGTTATGGCACTGCTACTCAATTTAATGGTTTGCCTGATAGTTATACCCGGTGGATCATTGTTCCGGTTTTATTTGTGCTTATGGTGGGAGGCTCCTTCATTAAGTCTATCATCTCTGCTTCTGTGGCTAAAGAAACAACAGAAGCAACCCGTGCCCGTGGTTATTCCATCTTTTATATGATGGTAAATGTGGGTGCTTTCACCGGTAAAACAATAATCGACCCTTTGCGTAATGTCATTGGTGAGCAAGCATATATCTATATTAATTATTTTTCCGGTACGATGACAGTTATTGCTTTGTTTGCTGTTATTTTCCTTTATAAATCAACGCACACGGCAGGCGAAGGAAAAACACTCCGTGAGATTGGGCAAGGATTTATACGAATCATTACAAACTGGCGTTTGTTGATTCTTATTCTAATTGTTACCGGTTTCTGGATGGTACAGCAGCAACTTTATGCCACTATGCCCAAGTATGTGATTCGTATGGCCGGAGAGACGGCAAGACCGGGTTGGATTGCTAATGTGAATCCGTTTGTGGTGGTTTGTTGCGTTAGTTTTATCACACGTCTGATGGCAAAACGCAGTGCGATTACTTCGATGAATGTGGGAATGTTTTTGATTCCTATTTCGGCATTACTGATGGCATGTGGAAATTTGTTGGGTAATGATCTTATTACAGGTATGAGCAATATTACTCTGATGATGATTGCTGGTATAGTGGTGCAGGCACTTGCCGAATGTTTTATTTCACCGCGTTATTTGGAATATTTCTCTTTGCAGGCTCCTAAAGGAGAAGAAGGAATGTATTTAGGGTTCAGCCATTTGCATTCGTTTCTTTCTTCTATTTTCGGTTTTGGTCTGGCGGGAATTCTGCTCACTAAGTATTGTCCGGATCCTGCTTTGTTCGAGACACGGGCAGCGTGGGAGGGAGCTAGCGTAAATGCTCATTATATATGGTATTATTTTGCTGCTATAGGGCTGATTGCAGCTGTGGCATTACTGTTATTTGCAAAAATCACCGAATCCATCGACAAAAAGAAGAAAGCTTCTCGGTAATTCTCTTCTTTTTTACGTATATTTGCCGTCACTTTGCTGTAAAAGTTGACGGCATTTTGCATTTTAATAAAGAAGATAAAACATGAAAGTAAAATTTATAAGCCTGGCGAGTGGCAGTAGTGGAAACTGTTATTATCTGGGTACCGAAACTTATGGGATACTGATAGATGCAGGAATTGGTATACGTACAATCAAGAAAGTACTGAAAGATTATAATATCCTGATGGATAATATCCGTGCGGTATTTATAACCCACGATCATGCTGACCACATTAAAGCAGTGGGTAATCTGGGAGAAAAAATGAATATTCCTGTTTATACAACCGCACGTATTCATGCCGGAATTAATCGTAGTTATTGTATGACAGAGAAACTCAGTTCGTCAGTCCGTTATTTGGAAAAGCAGGAACCCATGATGTTGGAGGATTTTCGTATCGAGTCTTTTGAGGTGCCACATGATGGAACGGACAATGTAGGATATTGCATTGAGATTGACGGCAAAGTCTTTTCTTTCTTGACGGATCTTGGGGAAATTACTCCTACGGCTGCCCGTTATATCAGTAAAGCCCATTATCTGATACTTGAAGCCAACTACGATGAGGAAATGCTTAAGATGGGTCCTTATCCTCAATATCTGAAGGAACGGATTGCGAGTAGGACCGGACACATGAGTAACTCTGATACGGCGGAGTTTTTGGCGGAAAATATCACTGAACATTTGCGATATATTTGGTTGTGTCATTTAAGCAAAGACAATAATCATCCGGAATTGGCTTTCAAAACAGTAGAATGGAAATTAAAGAACAAAGGAGTAATCGTCGGCAAAGATGTGCAACTGCTTGCTTTAAAGCGAAATACACCTTCCGAGCTCTATGTGTTCGAATAAAAGCGGAAAAAAGATAGTAAAAAAGCTGCATTATTGTTTGGTCAAATAAAATAAAAGACCTACTTTTGCAACCGCAAACGAGGAAATAAGCACTCTTAGCTCAGTTGGTAGAGCAACTGACTCTTAATCAGTGGGTCCAGGGTTCGAATCCCTGAGGGTGTACAAAATCACTTGAAGGAGAAATTTAGGAATTTCTCCTTTTTTGTTAATAATCAATCACTTATCATTTATCACTTTTATAATCAGCGCACTACGAGGTTTGGAAAAAGAATAATAATCCTTGATATGTGCCTGCATAAAATTGCGCTATTTTACAAAATGCGATACACTTTGCGATACATATCACAATGTGCGATACACTATGAGTGAAACAATGCCAATTTTGCGGTTTGTTTATGACCGCCGTCATAAAGCTAGCGACGTTAAACCAGCTTCTGTAGATCTCGAAATCTATTTTAATCGCCAAGAAAGAAAGTTCATAGGGACCGGTATAAAAGTGTTCCCTAGTCAGTGGTGCGATACAAATCATATCGTGTATCACGAAAATGCGGAACAATTCAATCGGATTATAGATGCGCTAAAGAAAAAAGTTGAACGGATTTTTATCGCTATGCAGGTGGATCAGGAACCTATAACGGTTCAAACATTCACAGACCGATATACAGGTAAGGTTAGACCTACTTCGTTTATTGATTTTATGTACGATTCTATCGCGAAAAGACAAATAAAAGAAAGTACCAGAAAAGCACATTTGGCCGCATGGGAGACTGTACGTCGATTCGGTAGGCTACGCTCTTTTAATGACGTTACGATTGAGAATATCGAACGGTTTGACGATTTTCTGAGAAAGGAAGCTCCGACTAGATGCCAGGTAACAATACACGGCTATCATAAACGATTGAAGCCTTATGTTATTGAAGCCTATAAATTACGTTATATAGAGAACAACCCTTATAATTTTTTTGATGATGAACGCGGTACTAGTAAAGAACGGGAGCCATTAACGGAAAGTGAACTGGAACGGTTGCGGACTATAGAATTATCCCCTCGACTGGATAGGGTGAGGGATTTATTCATATTTGCAGCGTATACAGGTCTTTCTTATTCAGATATGTGTGCATTTAGATTCGATTTGGATACAGTAGAGAATAACGGGAGATATTTTATTAACGGTGAACGTATAAAGACTGGAAGTAAGTTTTATACCCCAATTCTTCCGCCTGCGATGGCTGTTTTAGATAAGCACTTATATGATCTGCCTACTATTAGTTTGCAGAAGTATAATGACTATTTACACGTCATAGAAACTCTGATGGGATTGCGCAAACCGTTGACGTCGCATATAGCAAGACACACATTCGCTACGACTGTGGCTATTTTGAACGATGTCTCGATAGAGTCTGTTTCTAGGATGCTAGGACACAAACATATAGCAACAACCCAAATATATGCAAAGATGCCCGATGTTATGGTGGAAAGACAAGCTGAAAAACTTTTCAAAATAGGATAGGAACGATGTTAAAAAGAAGGCAGCTTATTCGGCTGCCTTTCATTTACCTTCAATCCAATTATTTACTTACATCCCAATCAAAAGAATAAACATAACCATTGATAGGTATATTTATAGTTAGAATCTTTCCCTTTTTTCTTTTAATGTTCATATATCCTATTATACTCTCATTGGGATGTACTGTTGTCTTCTTTAGATATCCTTGCCTTTTTATTTCCCTATCATTATCCATCATTTTACCCAATGTTTGTAGTTGATAAGATGATGCCATATTAGCTTGAAAAGCCGCATTTGCATCATAATGATTGGTCACTGTTGTATAAGCGGTACCATTTGACGAATACGATGTGGAATAAGATGTAGAATATCCGGCACTTCCTGCACTAAGCCCAGAAGAAAAGCCATATAAGGCCATAGCCCAGTTTTGAGACTTTCTTATCTTTTTCTGAAAAGCTTCATTTGTGTATACCATTAATTGATAATTATCTCCTCTATTAGTCAGCAAATGAGAAGTAACATCGTCCGGCGTAAATATGACCGACGAATCACACTGATTCTTGATGAAAACATCAATCCGATAATATTTTCCATAATCATCCTTCGTTTCATAAGTCGTAAGGCCAACGATAAAACCATTCGCATTTCTATATGCCCAAAGATTCCCATCATTATATTCTGTCATAACCGTAGAATCATTTTCTGATAGAATTAAAGTTTGTGCTTTGGATATTATTGAAATACACGCAAAAAGAAATAAACATATATATTTCATACCTTCAATATAATTTATATAAGTTACATCATAAGATTAGATTAAAATGTAAATACGAAATTATAAATAATATGTGAAATATCCAAAAAGAATTTAGCAGTAAAAAAAATAATGGAGAAGTAATCTACGAATACTAGTGTATTGTATTTCCTTTTTCATTACCACATAATCAAATTACAGCTTATTCCCACCCCAACATACCAACCGCCCGGATAACTATATCCTGTCTGTAAGCCTAATCCCCAACGTTTTTTCTTCTGTAAAGGTGGAAAAGTAATAATTTTATTATCTCTGTATATTTCCATAGAATCAAGAGTAGGATTATATCCACTGACTACCGCCCGGTAATCATCGGTCTTATACTCCTTGCTTGTTATCGGTATCAGTACCGGAATCGAATCGCCTTTTACGGTTCTGTCAGTCGTTGTATCTATCAGAATAGGTAGATATACCGTATCGGTACGTTTCAGAGTTTCTTTTACCAGCTTAGGGATTGTGTCTCTTACTGTGTCCCGGATATGTACAGTATCTCCTTTAATGTAAACCGTTATCGGATCGTGCGGATTACAACGCATCCACACGATCACGCCAAGCAACAGGCAAATCAGTATATAAGGAAGGGTTCTCATGCTACCTCAACGTAAATACCTACAAGGTCTTTTAGTGAGTTGTAAACCGCCTGTCCGGTAGAACGGGTGCACTTATAGGTAACTCCGTCCTGTGAGTAGTATTTGCCCTCTTCCAATGCCATATTGTTATTGTATGGGATCGGATCATCCTTTGTTCCGGCAGCGGTCTCGTTGATTTCCTCATAGAGAGCTGCGGTGTTGATGCTTGGCGGTTGATTCTCCAAGACGACAGCAATATTCTGCCTTACCCGGTACAGTCCATCATTATATTGCACTTTCATTCCGGTTGTTAGTGATTTGCTGATAAACTCGTTCCAATACGGATACATGGACTTCACTTTCAACGCTTCGTTGTCTGTCAGGTACATAGTTTGAATTCCGGCTCTGGTCACATTCAAAAGGTTCTGCGCTGCCGCCACCTGGATGAATTCCGCACTCCCTTCTGGTTGTTCCTCTTCCGTCCATGACCATTCATCACTTGACAGAAGGGCGTTCAGTTCCGGGCTGTCAAAATAGTATCTCGGAAACTCTTCATCCTTGTAAGGGGACAAATACTCCTCGTGGAGGATTACCTTACTTCCGTCTTTACTCTTTCTCATTGTGGGGATAGCCAACAGACCGTGCTGGGCTAGCCATTCGATTGTTACTACTGCGTATTTCATTGCTTTACTATTTAATTACTTATCAGACTAATTATATTTGTTCCCAAGTGACACTTCCATCCTCATTGAAAATGAGTTTCTTGTTTCCAAGTAGTACAACCTCTGTTTGTACTGTCGAACCAAGAATCATTTGTCCATCTTTTGATGCCTTAGTATTATTGCCGAGAATGATTACATCATTTAATTGATTAACACTACCTCCATTATCAGCACCAACCATAATATTGCTACTTCCCTTACAGTACCTACCAGCTTTATAACCTATATAGGTGTTTTTTTGATTGCCATAAACCCCTGCCTCAAAACCTACAACCGTACACCCTTGTGTCTTCACTTTGAGATCTGCCAAATCTCGACTCGCACGACAACCAATGACAACACATTGAGAAGAGCCTGCGCCCGAATAAGAGCTTAATACTTCGGCTCCGATACCAACAGTCTCTTGATTTTCTTCACCCCCCAAAGCCGATCTCCCGATTGCAACATTACTATTACATTCTTTTCTGCTTGGGTATAGAGTATCAGCTCCTATCGCAACATTATCCTTACCACTCGGTATATACGCAGAAGAATAAGTACCAATGGCAATATTACGAGAACCGGAAATCAATTCAGAAAGTGAATTTGTTCCTATACCAATACATCTCGTTGAGTTTTCAGATTTTTCAAGTGTTTTGTAACCTAATGCGACATTCCACCAACCTGATACATCATTATCCCCTATTTTAAAATATATATTTTGGCGACCGTAAGATATGTATTGTTTTGCGGATGATTTATCAACCACTTCATATAATTCAATCTCTAGTGTTGAAGCATATTTAGCTGATGGATACACTTTCAATGAACCACCATCGCTAATCATTCCTATATAGATAACCAATTCGCCATTATACGTATCTATCGGTGTCTTATCTCCGATACCTACTAATATAGAATTCTCATTACCTTCTATGCCTTTTGTTAATTTGGCAAGATATTTTTTGCCTTTGGTAGTAGCAAGTGTAAAAACAAGAGCGTTATCGTATCCGCTTGTATGGGTATATATACCATTTTCATAGCTCCATCCTTCGGATAATTCTGCTGGCTGTGTAATCAGATTATCTCCGCATGGAATATTATCTGCTAATAGAAACTTTACTGTATCATCAAAGTTCCCATCAATCGCAGTAGCTAAAGTCCCCCACGACTGTTCTTTGTCCTTTGCTATATCAAATATCTTTTCCATAATATCATTCGTTTTTAATTAATGTTTCATTTGAAATTAAAGTTGAGTTAATTAGTTGGGTGAGAGTTCCCCAAACATTTCCCTCTATTCCTACACACTCATTCAGCTCCTTTATCTCATCTTCACTAGATATTTCTGGGAATAGCATAAAATCGAATAGAGCCATTTGAGCAAAATTACCTCTAGCAAATGAAGTGCCAATATTAGGAGCATATTGAACTCCTATATTAGCATTAGCTGCAGTTATATTATGAGTTATATTCAGTAAATCTTTATCAATAATGTGTTCATTAAGTATACCATCAATATAAGTTTTACCACCTTTATTTGAGTATTCATAAGCTATTGTCTTACCTGCTGAAACAATAGCTAAGTATTGACTCCAAGTATTTCTTTGGTCATACAAGTATCTATCATAACTTTGTAAATTCACCTTCATCAATACCTGCTTAGCACCATGAGCCAAAGTAGGAATGGTAATATAGTCATCCGTTCCATCAAAGCGAATACTACCGTCCTCATTTGCTCCACTTTCTTCCGTGTAGGCGAAGTTATTCAATCTACCATGATTACCTTTACCTGTCAAGTCCGGAATGTAGCCTAGTATCTTGTAGCTAGAATTTGGAATCCTCAACCTATTAGGTGACAGGATACAGCTCGGCTCATTGGCTTTTAGGTAGGTACGTGCATTATCAAACACCATAGACTTCTCTACCTTTATGATAGTGTTTGGGTAAAGCGTTACACCATTATACCGTGTCTCGGATACAGTATATAGCTCCGGTAAAAGGTTGGCACTTCCTACAAAGACTATATCACTGCCTACTTTCAACTTATCTCCCCAAGTGATAGTTTTACCATCTTGTTTTAGATTAATTATTGCTGGATAAGGCTGTACAATATCCTCGTATCTTATATAAGGACGGTCGGAAGTATTAGCCCGGTGGGAAGGCGAACCGATCTGATTCAAACCAACCCGATTCAACCCTATTACATTTAATGGTAACTTGTTAAGCTTCATTGCCGGATTCGGTTACTGTTCCACTTAATACTTCACTTCCACTCTCGATGCGGATAGTTTTCGGATAAACTAAAGCCGAGAAGTCGCAGTCTATGGTTGTCCCTGCATTGTACGCAAGACTTCCGGGCAAAACCACAGGTTCAAAATTCCCTTCACTTGTCGTTCGTTGAAGGATATTCACCCGACCGTAGTTGTCACGTTCCAAATGGATATTGAAATCAGAATTTACCTGAAATTCCGCATACCATACGCTGCTATTCTTTTTGAACTCCAAATTTATTGTTGCCATGATTGTTTCTCCTATTGATTATAATTTTAAAACCTGTTTCTTCACGTTGCAGCTATCATAGCTAACGTGAACCCATGAAAAGTTCTTCTCATCTATCAGCTGTGTAAAAGGAAGGTTAAGCTCTTGTACGAGATTGAATAGCTTTTTGTTTTCCGCTTTTGTATTCGGAGTGCCAACTATATCAGCCGCCATTCCTTTCATGTGCTCGCTGGTCTTGCTTCCTCCTACAGCCTTGTTTAATGCTTCGCAACGGTATCCGCTCGTTACAATGATAGGTTTGCCATAGGCTTCCCGAAGAGGATCAAGAACGTTATCTATTAAACCATCTACATTGCAGATTAACGCTTTCGGCAGACGGTTGTCAATACCACGTCTGTCTGCCGTTTCGCTCTTTATCATTTCAGCTATTGTGAAATACTTTCCCATATCTTTCCTCCTATAAAATCAATGTTAATACTCCGATTTGAATCGCTTGTCCGATGAACCCGCCTATCAGCGTGGCGGCAATATCGAGCCAATCCCATTTTCCACCGTATGCACGGTCTTTGAACTCCATGCCGACAGCCAGTCCTGCCGCAAACAGGATGGTTAACAGTGCACCTGCCGGGATGGCGTAGAGCAGGTGCTTGATACGGTTACTTTCATTTATCCAGCTCATCCTTCTTCTTATCCGTTATAGATTCCTCAATCGCTTTCTCCAACTCCCTGCTCTTGAAGCCGACCAATACAAGCAGCAGTTTGAACACATTGATATCCTTATGGATTCCCTTTGTCTCACAATAGTTGGATTTAATGCTTTCAAGCTCCGCCAGACAACCGATAAGGACAACTATCACAGAAACAACCAATGCGGAAACTCCCAAAGGCTCACCGATAGCCTTGCCAAGAACGGCACCAAGTATCAGCAGGCAGATATAATCACCGCATTTAAGCAGGAAGCGTTTGACGCAACGGCTCTTCCGGAACTCTTCGCCACGCTTGATGGACTTGCTTACTCCGTACCACATATCCACGATTATAAGGATTAAGATAAAGAGCATGAGCCATCTCATATCCCACATCAGAGCGTACAGCTCACCGAAAAATACGGATGAGCTGATTGTACGAGTTAACTGACCCTTTACCATAGACAAGTAAGATAAACGGCCAACAATGAAATTACCTCAATCCAGAACATCGGCTTTCTCTTTATGAAATCGGAGATGAAGTTACCCGTCCAATGCTTCTTCATGGAGACAACCATGTAAATAATGAATCCCGACCATAACAGAAGCCAATACCAACTGTTGCAGCCTACCCATATCTGGGAGAATATTAAGGACATGGCGGCACCTATTGCATGAGGAACCTTTTGCTCCGATTTGAAGTTGGGAGACACACCGAGCACAACCATACCGACAACCGAAAGGAATACAAGAAACTGGCTGTTCTCCGTACTTGATTCCAAAGCTGCCGGAAGAAGCAGAACACCGGAGCCAATCATGCACAGAGCGAACCAAAATTTGTGTGTCAGCGCATAATAGGTGGCACTGATTGAATAAGGGATTTCTTTCCCTTTCTTAATCATCGCATAAACATAGCCTGCGATGAGAATGAATGATAATAGTACTAATAGAATCATAGCTTTATCTGTTTTTGAGTTTATAATACAAAATTGAGTTGTTCCAATACATTTTTTTATTTACCGTCATAACCTTTTATCATTAATTATTTCCAACTTCCTATTGCTATCCATCTGAATGACTGCGAAGAAGGGGATACACTTCCCGCATTTGCATATCTTCTATAAACCGTAAAATATGAAGCATATATAGCTGCATAATTCACAGACCATATAGAATTATCCGTATTATCCGTAGAACTGGAAAAAGCTAGGGAAAAACAGGATTTGAAAGATATTGGGAAATTGACAGACTGATTATTTGAAGCACCGGTGCTAAAATATCCCCATTGTATCAGCAGACCGTTATTAAACTTAGCATAACCGTTCTGGTTCAGGGAAACAGTCATGGCATTGGAGAGATCGGCTTTAGCGTATGTAGTACTTAGATTGCTTAGTTCATCCTTTTCCTCATCAGTCACAAAATGCTTGTTTGTCTCCTCTGTTACATCACTTGCTTTATGGGTATGTTTAATCAGTGCGAACAAATCCTTCCCAATAGGAGCAACAGACCATTTACCCGTAACACCGGAAGACGGGTTGCAGGAATAATAGCATAATACGCCATCTTGGTCTAATGCCACGAATGAGCACTTTGAATTATCTTCTGCCAATTGCATGTTTAGCACTCCCAAATTGTAATACCCACCTTTTTCGTCCAGGACATATACCATTCTACCGGATTTCCATGCCGCATAAATAGAATTTATTTCGGTTAGGTGGTCTTGGGTTACGTTACCGTCATTTACGATGGAACTGAAAGACAGGGAAGATTTGTAAATTCCTGCCGCATTACCCGCAGCAGGTAGCTTGTCGATAGCATTGTCTATCTCTTCGGCTGTATGCCTTAATGTTTTAGTTTCTTCTGCCATAATATCATTGCTTTAATATACTTTTATTTCAAAATAAAAACCGCCATCCGCATCACAAGGAGCTCCACCATCACTTAGAACAACAAAGAAGGAATTGGCTATGAAATCTGTCACAGTGGCACTCACAGGGCGTGAACCGCCTTCTACATAGCCATATCCGGTAACCATCACATACCCACTCTTATCAAGTTCGTATTTGCTCCATTCCGATGGCAAGGTTATCAGAAACCTCCCTTTGGAATGTCTGGAAATGGACAATGAGCTGTTATCGAATATTGTCGCTTGCGCGAAAGAAGCGAATGAGCTTGAACATTTTGCCTTTCCGCTTGCGACTATTCGGGGAACCATCCCCCACGGAATCTCATTGGAAAAGCCGTGAGGGTTCTGCTTTGCTAATAGTTTCTGTGCTAAAATTCTAAATCCAACATCCTTGTTATGCATTTCTGCTTGTATATAATTTCCCAAGAGCGCATTGCGCTTGTTGAAAACGGCAAATATGTTATCTGTTGATGTACCTAAAGACATTCCGTTCGCAAAGAAACGTGATATGTATCCGCTCTTTGAAAAGGAAACGGATATGTCAATTATGGTAACTTCCGCCATAGAGGAAACACCGTTGGCGGATACAGAAGCATATAACTTGAATACAAGCCTATAATACAATCCGGGATTTATTGTTTTTGTCTGTTCGGTATAATGGATAGTGGTAGTTCCGGGTTCGCTCCGTTCGTCCTGTCTTAATATATAGTCCAATATTGGATCAGAATTGATATCCGTATAAGAGAGCAGGTGAAGCTCGTATCCTGTAGTGCATGATGCCGCACCTGTAGCCCCAGTATAATTTTGGGAAACAAAGGAAAAATTGAAATTCATTGTCAACAATGAATCCGCGTAAAAATAATCCTCTTTAATGATATTCACTTCCTTTTCATCAGACATTACAGTATTGTCGCTTCCGGGAACTGTAAGCAATGGTCTGTTGTTTATAATGGTTACTGATGGAATATTCCCAGCGTATAAATCATCAACCGACCTGTAGTTATTACCCTCAAACACGTTGACAATCTTTCCATCGTCATTATATATCTTCATGTCGCACGTGTTAGGATTCAGTTCAATATGCTTTCCATTCAAATCTCCGATATAGTTTACACCATCTGAGCTGTCGACACGCCACACTTTGCCTTCTGGGGTTTCCAGTGTTACAGTACCCCTGACTTCAACTCCTCTTTCAGGAGTGTATTGGATATAATTACTTTTATCTCGCGAACCTGTATAACTGCGTCCGTAATTATTTGAATAGAACTGCTGCGTCTCCTGGTCGAATCCCTCTTCCTTGACAGCCTTTCCTTCCAAAGTATAAGAATCAATACCCTGCAACATCTGTATAGTTGGAGCGGTAAGCCCATAGGCGGACAAAAGGATAGCATTCTGACGTGCGGGATCTGTCTTGTTACCAAGTTGGATTATTTTGTCACCTGCCTGCGGAATATCGCTGCCTTCCTCGCAGTCATCTACAGACAGGTCAATATAGTTTTCGCCGACAGACAAAACATACCGCCAATAGTAGCGGTTAGCTACATTCTCATAAACTCCAGCCTTGATGTTAAACTGACGACATTGCGCCATGTCTCCGGCTGCGAACTGGTTGATGATGGCTTTCTCACCATCGTCGGCAGTGAAGTAACAACGGTACACGCCACCTGTCGCTACGGGAACATACAGGGCTGCGTTGTCCGAGTCGTAGAGACGTGCCCCGCTTGAATCATACACGGATGCTACGGAAATCTTCTCGACCTTCGTACATTCAATGCTGGCTAGTGTAAGAAGTATCTCACCGCCTACCGACTGTAGTTCCTTGATTGTCAAAGATTCAAACACAGCCTTCAACCGGACATATATTTCATCAAATTCGGCATACGAACGTCCGGTCTTCGGGTCACGCTTGACAAGGAATCCAGTACCAAGCGCACCGCTTATGAAGTTCTGAGATTCTATATTATCGGTTATGACACCGCCTAACAACTTTACCAGGTATTCAGTTTTATCTTCCTGATCTTTTCTAAGGCAGATCCTTTTTAATAATTCTATAGCCTTGTTTAAATCCTCGTTTGCGCGGAGGGAAGACAATAAATTATTGTCAGTCAGTTCTGTATCTGTGTCATCTGATGTTATTATTCTGGATGTTATTTCATGAATTGTACGAAGAGACGATAGTACATTGCGGTCAGTTAGAGACCTCATATCATCCTTTTTTATGATATCTACCCCTGATCCACCACCACCTATAATAGTCGTGTTTCCTCCACCGGAAGAGGGAGATACCACCATTCCGGGAGGATAATTCTTAGATCTCGGACTTACCGGAATCGTTCGTGTTCTTATCAAAATATCACTATCGCTCATACTTCTATCATTATGCAACTGAACCGGTTCATTTTAAAGTTTATGGAACCGCCTACGTTGATGAATCTTTTATTAACCATATAATTGTCATACAAACGGGATATGGGCGTTAAATCTGGTATTGCCTTTATTACTTGGGTGAGTTTGATATGGGGGGAACTATAGCGTTTGACTATCCGGCGAATAAGTTGCTCTTCTGGCCGAATCGCAGTTTCTTCTATGGCGGAATATAGATTATCGGTCAAGTATTGGTCTCCTAACATTACTTTACTATAACATGCCCCGTCGTTATTATAGCTGGATATTTTAAATTCTATTTCATCTAGTTCGTTAATAAAATTCTCATTGACTATGTTCTCATAAATGCGGTCGGAATTATTATCTTCATCATCTGAGATATTATCGGGCTTTTGATAGACGATATCGAAATCTTTTAAATAATATCCTAAGCAAGAACTAATATGCGGTCTGCCATTTTCGCCGGCCTTTTTCATCAATATCGATAGTTCAATATCCCCAATAAGAGTAGAATCGACCGGTATTATAAAACCTTTAAGCCCCTTGTATGGCATATCTGGCGTTTTTGTATTTCTTAAATCTCTAAACCCACTTCCGCCTAAATTAGATACGGTAATATAAGTCTTGACGGGAACCCATCCGAGACCATTATAATATTTATCTCCTATGCGGAGACTGATAAATATTATTGAATCTAAAGAAGTATCTTCCTGGTTTAAAAAAGACATTTCTTGGTCTTGGTAAAAAGGCATTATACTTCCCGAAATGCAGAATACACCTTTTGGAAATACTTTGTAGTCTTTGTTTGCAAAAGAAAGTATGATAAGTTCGTTGTCTACAACGGATATATTAGATAAATCCTTAATTCTTATCTGTATTGAATTATCGTAGGTGTATTCTGATAATTCCGAATCTCTTGGATTATATTGACAGGTTTTTACTAATCTTGCCCCATAAAGATAGTTTAACCCGTTCGGATTGTCTATAAAGTCTTTCGGGTTGGCCTCAATCATCCTCCCGTCACCATCTTTATAAAGTTTTAAATCAACAGACTGATTTAATAAGTATTTCTTTTTAAAAGCTTGTGTCGGGTTAAATTGGGCGTTATATTGAGTTGTAGAGGCGATTACTTCGGACTTATCAAAATCAATTTCTTCGAATAAAGAACCGGATATAGGATAATTACTACACCGGATTGTAGTTTTATTATAACCGGGCAAAATATCTAGTGTATGTTCGGAACCGGCGAAACCGATATTCTGTATCTTAAGCAAGCTTGGAGAACTTGTTCCAACTTTCTCGAATGTTACAGGATTATACTTATAAAACTCTCCGATATGGTCAATATCAACGAAATATAATTCACCTCGCCAGTCAATACAAGTCCAATTAAGAAACTTACAGATTTCCTCAAGAACTTCCTTTAGCTTCATCGGTTTGTCATCCTCATCAAAGAAGTCTTGTTCACTGACTGTCATACTTTCAAGAATGTTTGTTCCAGCTACATAATCTTCTGCATTTTGTGCATATACATGTGGAATGTAGATGTTTGTATATTGACTATTTGCAGATGAAATGCATTTTTTTAGCAAATCCCAAAGTGATATGAATACACGATTCTCGCCGACTTGTTTGTAATCGATGAATTCTAAGGTAGACATTGCACTCATGCATTCCAGTTGAAGTTCAAAAATCGTAGAACTATAATCCTGTGTGTAAAGTTCCGGCTTTATGAATCCACACCAAGTAACTGTACCATTCTTTTTGAATGTTACCCGATATTGCTGATATGCAATAGAAAACAAGCTTTGCAGATAGTCGTTACCTACAATATGAATTGTTGCCGTACTGAACCGGGTAGGGGTATACAAGAATTCCTCATCCGTAATATCGACGGTGAAAGGATTCTCCCCCGGTGTCAATTCCTGAACAGAACCTGAATAATTGTCTTTCTCTATTTCTACGACACATGGCGTATTATCCAAGGTTGCAAATGGTATGGTATATATAAGTCCGTAATTCATGATATCGTTTTTTTTCCTTGTGACTTTAATTCATTGTTAATGGCTAAAATGATATCTTTAGCTCTGACTTTTGTTGTAACTGTAGATGACAAACTACTATTATTGGCATTGCCCAATTTCCCGGAATTGATAGCTTTGAATAGGTTGCTCTGCTGTCCTTGGTTGAGTATCATTTCTCCGGCATTAACTCTGGCCAGGATTTTATCGCCCGATGAAGGCCCGCCACCAATTATTCCGCCTTTGGCGAATTTAGGCAGTGTGGCAAATAATGCAATGATTCCGGCAACCGCTGCTGCGGCCATAGCTATGCCGACAAAGGGAATACCTGCGACACTCTTTCCCGCTGCTGTTGCAGCTTCAGCAGTATTAGCGGCAACAACTCCGCGAGAATTGGATTTCTTGGTTTCGGCTGCCGTTGTATCAACAGCCATTTCTTTGGCTGCATTGATTATCTTTTGATTGGAGACTTGTTGTTCGACGACTGATTCCGCTTTTTGGGCTGCCGATAATCTGTTTGTTAACTCTGTGATATTTTCAATCATCTTGATTATGGAAAGGAATGAATCTACAACAGTCGTTAATGTGTTCCAAATAGCCATTATCTTTTCCCATTCGGAAGCATCAACGTCATTCATTACTTCATTCAGGTTTTGAAATGCACTGACCACACGGTCTGAACTGCTTGCAATGTCCTTTATACCGGAATACAGGGATTCATTAAGTTCCTTATTGAAATTTTTAATATCTTCTTGGACTTGAGCAAGTTTCAGTGCATCCTCCAGGTTATCGACATTCGCAATGGCACTGTTTAATTCAATTTCTAAAGACTTGGCGGTGTCACTTCCCGCTTTCTTAGCCTCTTCAAACTTTTCCCTTAAATCATCCTTATATTTAATCCAGATATCCAGTTCCTCCGTTTTTTTATCTACGTCAGTTTTTTTGTAATCGAAAGTTGTGTCCCTTTTTCCGATTTTAGGCATATCAATCCGTAAATTGTTGCCGACAATACCACGCATTTTCTTTATAAAACCGTCGGCTGCGTCACCTATATTTTCAATAGATATGGCCGAGTTAGCCGCTGCTATTGCGGCTTCTACCAAGGCCTGACGATACTCGTCTTCAGATATCAGTTTCTTGTCTAGCTTGGCTTTTGCAAGGTTGGCGGCTTTTTTATAATCTTCTTGTACTTTGTTTAATTCAGTTTGTGCCTTGACAGATTCTGTTATACGGGGATTTAATGTACCGAGTAGCGCTTTTGCATATGTCTCATTTGCATCCGCGGACTTTCCTAAAATACCTCCAAGTTTAACTACTGTATCAGAGTTGAGTTTGTCTATCTCTTGATTGAACTGTTCTTGCGTAATGGCACCGGCGTCGAGTTGATTCTTGTATTTTTGTAGGGAGCTTCGATAATCTTCTTCTGCTTTTTGAAGCGGGGTTTTCTTTTCACTACTATCACCGTCAGCAAGGGGTTTCTTATCATCCAATTTTAGCGAATTATTTACTGCACTTGCAAGTTCTTTGGATGAGTCTGTCATTATTTGCCAATAATTGGACATCTCAACGAGCTTATCTTGATAGTCATCCACAAATTCCCCACCAGACTTTCTTATTTGTTTGGCGTATATATCAATACCGTCTTGTAAAGATCTTCTAGAACCTGTATCTTTATATTTGGAGATACTGGTCATTAAGGAATTCATTCCTGGTTCAGGCATTCCCTGAAGATTCAAATCCTTTTTGAACTTTTTGAATTCATGTTCAGCCGTTACCTTTTGCTGAGCATAAAAATCCGCTCTTGCGGATTCTTCCAGAAGTTTTATACGATCTTTGATCTTATCATTTATTCGTTTCTGATAGTTTATTTCTGTCTCGTTTTTCTCTTTTATGATATTTAGTCGTTTGGCTACCTCTTCAAGAGCATTTTTTCTTTCTATAGTGCTTCGATTTACATCATTAGCTATATTCCGCAACGCTTCCAATTGTGATACTTCTGTGGACGGTTGTATGGAAACAGCTTGTTTTTTGTAATCTTTGAATATTCCCCTTATTCTTTGAGCTTCTTCTCTCAAGTTCTTGAAATATCCAACTACCGCAATTATTCCAGAAATTAGTATGGCTGGGAGAAAAGCTTTACCCATTGTCAGAAGGGAAGTTCCGAGACGTTTTATTTGTGCCCCTATGATAATGTTTGCTTTTTTCCAACCTGAAGCTGCCCCCATAGCAGCAGTAGTAGCAGATAGCTGCTTTTGTTTATCGAGTGCTTTTTGTTCTGCCGCTCTAGCTTTTTCAAGAGAACTTTCTGCTGCTATACGCGCACGTACAGCCCTATCCTTTCTAATTTCTGCCTCGATTACTTCCTGCGCTGTCCCATTCGCTAAAGCAACCTGATATTCTGCCAGAGCAGCCGATTCCACTTTTTTTTTGACAGCTAATGTGCCTTCAATTGCAACGCGTCTTTCTGTGGCTCGAATAGCTTGAGCGGAAGCCCTTTCACCACTGGCCGCCACACTATCATAAGCCGACGACCATCCGCGCCAAACTTTAGTTGCAGCACTTGTTGCGACAAAAACGATTCCAGCAAAAGCCAGAGTTAATATATTTTTTAAGTTTTCTCCTAATCCTTGAATAGCTCCTGTCAACCAATCAATCAAAGATTTATATTTACTTTGTACATCCGCCCCGTTAACTAATTCAGTAAAAGCGTTTTTCAGATGATTTACGGACGTTTCCAAGTTATCTGTATCAACATTCGGAATCATCTCGTTAAGTGCTTCTGCGAACTTGGGAAGCATATCTTTACTCATTAACTGACCCTGCTTCATCAACTTGTCAAGATCGGCAACGGAGACACCGGCGGCCTTTGCCATCGCTTGTAATGCCACTGGCAAACGTTCACCCATTTGTAGACGGAGTTCCTCCGAACTGATTTTCCCCTTACTCATCATTTGCGAGAGTGCAAGCATAACCCCATTACTGTCGTCTGCGCTCATGCCGAAAGCCGTACATGCCCGGGAGACAGACTCAAATATCTTGCGCTGGTCCATCATTGACATGTCGGAGATAGAGGCAGCAGCCGTAAACTTTGCGTAGCTGGCTGTCAAAGCGTTAATCTCCATCCCGTATTTTTTTGCTAAGTCCAGCAAATACCGTTGATTATCGGCGAATTGTGCCGTTCCCCCAGATACATTCTTTAAGGCTGTGGTTACTCGGTTTGTTTCCCTTGCCACATCTATGAATCTAGAGACAAGATTACTTAATCCGATACCGCCAGCGCCTAATGCAGCCGCGAAGGTCAATATCTGCATCTGCATAGAGCGGAATGCCGCTTTTACTTGATTGCTCCCTTTTCTAAAGTTTTCCGTAAGCAAATTAATTGCTATACTGAATGATAATCTTCCAGCCATATTCTTATGATTTGAAAATGTTTTTACCCTGCTTTAATAAGTTCTCGAAACATTCGACTTCGGTCTCATTTATTTCTTTTTCTGCCTCTTTCTCGACTTCTTCCCATGGGAATATGATTAGATCCTTAGCCCCATTTTTCATCTTTCGTACATCGATATGAGGGAGAATAGTAAGATACGTCCACATTCGAGCACTTTCCATTTCTTCTCTGCGTTTTTTTTCATACGCCTCAATGTAGAGCGGGAGATCGCATAGTTCCATTTCATTGAGTGCATAATGTGCATCTAATCCGGCCATGATAAGGGTGGATACGATACTGGCTATGGTTTCCGGGCTAACATCGGTATTACCTACATCAGCTTTTTCCTGTTTTTTTTGGAATTGGGACATGACTCTCGTTATGCGTTCAAGCTCAGATACCATTTGTTTTGTGAAAGTTTTGTCCATGATGGCCCGTTGGAATACATTAAACGTGTAGGAAGAACCTGTTTCTGTCAGATACATAGCATATAGCAGGCTTTCTATTTCTTCCGGATTATTGTAATTCATCATAGAAAAGGACTTACCCTGCTTCTGTTCCCAACGAATAACGGATTTAATCGTCAGTCTCATAAACTTTAAGCGAGAAATATACTTTGGTTTAGAAACAATAGGGTGAGAGCGCTTGTTGGGAATAACCACAACACAGCAAATCCATATCAGACACACTAATATAATTACGAAAAAGGCAACGACCATAATAATTTGATTTAGTAAAAGAAAAAGGCGGCCATCTTAGGACCGCCTTATAACATAATATTATAATTACCGCTTTATGCTTTAGCCGGTGCAGATGCAGAATTTACACTGACCGGAGATCCTTCTATTGGAACTAATGCGCCAAATCCTTTGAATGATGCACTGCATTTGGCGATCTGACCGGCTTCCGATGTTACCGACAAGGACGTAATCAGTACCTTCCCAGTATAGTTAATCTTTGTCTTGTCTGGGGTGAAAGTACCGCCAAAATTATCCTTGTCCGAAGAAGCTGCGTCTCCGAAGAAAAAGTCGATAGGAGCGCCTTCTATCATTTTCTTCAGTAACGTGTCATAGCTCATAGCCCCCTCCTTGCGTGTAATAAGGGACTCGGATGATAGCGTGTAGCTTCTTTTTCCTGCGAGTGATCCCGCCCAACTGCCCATCATTTTATTGGAAATGTCAATCTCTTCTACGGATACTTCCAAAGTAGCACTGGACGCGAAAGCAATCGGGGCTTCTCCAATAAAGGCGAACAGCTGTCCCTGATAGACGTCCGCACTCGAATCTAATTTTGTTCCTGCCATAATAATTATCTGTTTTTAATTGAAAACTGTAAAACTTGAATATATTTATTATCAATGAAGTCCTCTGTGGAGTCTTCAAGTTCAATATGGATATCCGGATCTGCAAAATCACCGGACAAAGTGTCGTAAATCAATGAAGCTAGGTGCTGGCTACGGTCGTAATTTTCGCTGATAGCGACTACATTTACAATCGGTACTTGTTGGTATATGCCAAATTTAGTACTGTCTTGTTTGTAACTGTCACGTTGGTAGGCTATAAAATCGCCTACTGTATTTTCCGGAGCGATTATAGGAAATACCTTTTCACCGATAGCTTCTTTGATGTCTTCCGACGAAAGTAGGATAGCCCGTATTTCTGTTGCAATTTTAAAAGGATTCATCTTCTGTCATTTATTCGTTGTATCGCTTTTTGCACACTTTGATAAATAGCCTGCATAGCCTTGTTTTCCTCCGTCTGTTTTGCGTCATCCCAGAAACTGTTCCCCGGCATAATGTCTCGAGTCGTGCCTGCTTTAGTATAACGCCTTTTCGTTCCCCTGTCTACAAGATGGGCGTGATTTCCCCCTGGACGATCAAATCCGGATAAAGCACCTAGTTTATTGCGTTTTACCCGTGTAGTGAAGGAATTCATCAAGTGGTTAGTCTGCTTGCCGTGATGCAGTAGTCTTGCCCGGAGATTGCTTCGACCTTTTACGCGAAATACATTGACCGCCGCACGTAATCCGCTTTTGATTGCTTTGTCTTTTTCGAAGTCTTCCAGGTTTCGAACCAGATACTGGATATTTTCCCTGTCAATAGCTCTAACTTGAATCATACGTCAATCTTTTTAAGGGTTAATGTAAGCTCGTTTCCCGTTGGTTCAATCATCTTTATTTCCCAAACGGAATCTGCATATCTTACACGGCAGCCGTATTTGATTTGCGGATATTTATGTACTTGCATAGTGATTGTGTGGCCTATAAACTGCTCATGCGCATTTTCATCTGTTGCAAGAAGTGTTTGTTTTACGCGTTGCGCCCGACATCGGAATACTTCTTTGTATTCCTTATTGACGGCCCCTGTCGGAGATTTTACTTCTACAGGATTCTCAAATACAAGTATATATTTCAATAATCCGGCTCTCATTTGGCGTAATTCCGATAAAGTGATACGAGATGGCTGTAAGACAGCGGGATTTCAGCGGACTGCACGAAAGCTACAGGTTCTCGATTGGCGTAGAACTGTCCGACCATCAAGAGAATACATTGACGAAGAGGAGAGGGGAGTTTCCCCTCATTCTCTTTCTCTAATTCGCTAAGCTTCTCGCATATATCTTTCTCTACAACGGCTTCGGCAGCCTCGATAAGACCTTTGATATATTCATCATCTTCTGTGAATGATTCTTCCACGTTCAGATGTCTCTTTGCCAGTTGTAAATCGATATGCGCCATATTATTTCATTGAAGCGATGGTAAACGATTCAGGACGGATCATACCCATATTCCAATATGAGTTGATAACCAAGCGAACCATACCTTTTGTTGCCTGTGTGTATGGGTCTACAGTCATATCGATGGCTCCCCATTGCCCCAGAAAATAATCAGCCCAATTACCGAATACGATACCAAATTCATCCTTTCCGTCCTGTAATCCTTTGGGAATGTTATTTGTACGCAATGCGCGATAACCGTTCAGCATACCTATCCCTTCGTTCCCGAAGATAAAGCCACCGGCACCGGATACGTCTTTAACTTTCGTTTTGGCCTTCCCGACCAACGATGGGTGCATGATATAGGCTAAGTTACCGAACAATGCGTTATTCAAATCCGCGTTTGTTTCAAGTTCCACAATCTTTGCCCAATCCATATCCCCTTTAGTTTTTCCGAGAGTTTGAAATATGCCGTCAGGTACGTTATCTTCGTGTGCGGCATTGCTCAATGCGGTTTTCTCCACTTTTTGAGCAATGGCAATAGCAAGTAGTTGCCGGATCAGGCCTTCTACAGAGCGGTTTTCCTGAATAAGAAGTTGTTTGGAGATGTCTACATAGGCCGTCAAACGGTTCGGGCTGTAGAGCTTGCCTTTAGAAAATTCTCCTTTACCGTCTTTAGCTTCGTCATTTTCTCCTTCCCAAAAAACTTGTGCCGCACTATGCTTGGGCCAGTAGATGTTACCAACCAAACCGGTCATCATACGTACACCAGCTTGTGACAATACCAGATTAGCCTCCAAAGGCAGTAGCAGTTCCTGTTGTTCTTCGTCAATCACGACGCCGGTAGCCGCTTCTGTACCTGCCGTATAAGCAGCACGTTTCTGATATGACAGGGGCACGATTAGTTCACCGCAATTTTCAGCAGTGGCTGCAACAGAACGATGCAGTTTGGATGCTTCTTCGATAACTGCGGCCTCGCTGTCACGTTGCTCTGTTTTATTCATTTGAGCCAGAATGGCACGACGGAGAGAGAAGTTACCGTTGCCTGCGCTTACAGTTTTAACAGGTCGCTTGCTGCGGTTTTCATCTTCTTTGGACTCGATTTCGAGGTTGATTTCAGCCATGCGGGCTTGGGCCTCTCCCAATTCTTCATTTTCCTCTTTTGAAAACTGGCGTTTTTCACTCTTCGCTTTTTCAATGATTTCTTTTGAACGGCTGATAAGTTGCTTCTTTTCGTCCTTTAGATCTGTGATGCTTTTTTCTTTTGCCATAAGATTATAAATTAAATGTTTAACGCTTTTTCAATGTTCTCATAATATGATTCAGGAACTTCTTCCTGATTTTTTTTTCTTAATTCTTCCTCTGCCAATTCTTTCCCCCGCATATAGACACTGGTTTTACTATATGCGCCGTTATAAACCGGAGAAACATCATAGAGACTGCCGATTTTCTCAATAGTGCGTTTCCAGTTACCGTCTTTTTGTCTTTCCCAAGTATCTTTTTCCACATCGAAGCAGAAAGAACTTTCCTTAATTTCCCCTCGGCGGATGTTTTCGATTAATTCATCTCCTAACACAGTTTTGGGCGCTTCAAAACGATATTTAAGCCCTTTGCTATCTACGGAAAGAGTCAAAGAACCTTGCCCATTTTGGCTTCTGGCTAAAATCCCCCTTCTTTGGTCGTGGTTCAAAAGCGCAAAAACATCGCTTTTAGCTAAAACTCCGTCAAGCGCACCGCGTTGAATCACTTCGGTAAATGATAACCCGTCTGACGGGGTATCGAAAAGCAGTGCGTAACCCTCAACGGTACGTTTTTCTTCATTCTCTCCGGTTACCTGCACCTGAAAAGAAGTATTTCTGATTTCTTTTTTATCGTCCATAATCTAACTTTTACTATTAACCAAAGATTTGTCATACAAATCCGGATTATTTTCATTGTTGGGCAGAGATTTCTGGGATAATGCATTATCCAGGGTTTGCGTATTCACAGGTACGAACACTTTATCCCCGTCTTTGATACGAGAAAGATTATTTTCTCTGCGGATTTCATTCGGTGTAGCCGCACCGACGTAAAACATGTCTTTCCAATACGCAGCTTGAGCGGCTTTGTCTGTACGGAGAATGGCAGAAGTATCAAATTCTGCAATGATTCTACCACGTTCCGATTTTAAGAATACCTTCCTATTGATTTCCAGTTCTATTTTTGTAATTACCGACAGCGCGGTATCAGTCAGGTACTGAAGTTGGGTGGCCTCAACGGTGGAATAACTGGATTTTGAAAGGTCGAATGCCTTCACGGGAGAGACAGAGAAAAAGCGGCAGATATCCACGACATTGAACTGCCTACTTTCGAGTAACTGGCTATCTTTAGGGCTGATCGTAATTGGCTGGTATTTCATATTCCCCTCCAATACCGCAATTCCATTCGGATGCTTAGCCATACGTTCATCCCAGGTATCGTATATTTGGTCCTTTTGCTCCTTGTCCAACCGTTTTCCCTCAACAGTCAATATGCCGGAGATAGAGCCGCCGGATTCGAAGAAACCGGAAGCGTGTTCTTCGCTTTTTGTTGCAATACCGAGAGTTTGTCGGGCGTGTGTCAATGTTGATATACCGATAATACCGTCATAAGAAAAGTTCAAAACGTGAATCATATCTCCCGGTTCCACCAATTCCTTAAATCCGACTATCTGATACCGTTTGCGCATAATACCATTTTTGTCGGTGATATACACGATAGTTACTTGGCTGGTAGGGATATAAATCAATTGTAGCACGTTAAGGTCGTAATCTCTCTCTATATAGGCGTATCCATTACCCGTGAGAAGTACGGAAGCCATTAGTGTCTTGAAAAAGACAAACCGCGTCATGTCTTCATTGGGCTCCAAATCCAAAACCTGATAAGCCGGATGAGCTTTATATTCCTCTTTGAATCCTTCCGTATCGAGCCGATAGGTTTTTAACGGAAGCACTGCTACGCTATCTGATATAAGATCGACACAACGGTATACCGTAGAAAGAAGCATCGGTTTGCTCCGACTGGAAAGAAGCGGATGGCTTCCGGTATAACTCCAGGCTGTCAAACGGGAAGTTTCCGCTTTGGATGCTTTTCTTATTTCAATATTTGTAAATGGTATTTTCATATTAAGCGCACTTTTACACCTAACCAAAAAAATGTAATACAAATCAGTAAAACTCTCCATATCTTGGGGAAACCAGATAAATACCGAGAGCTTCCAATTTGGCTATAACCCCGTCGATTTTCTTTTCCTCATACTGCTTTGAGGGCTTGGTATTGCCGCTTTTGTCTCTTGCCATAATGACATTACGGAAACAATGCCGGTTTATCAGATTATTGTCTATAACGGCTTTCCCGGATAGCAGCAGACGTTCCAATTCTTTTGTCGGTCGATTGAAATTTCCCAGTGTTTGCGAGAACGGTTCCATCGGTAGCCCTCTTTCCTCCGCATTAATGACAAACTGTGTGGCGTTCCAGGCGTCATATGCTATTTTCTGAATATACACGATATCTCTGATTTTCATAAGATCGTTGAGGATGTAGTCGTAGTCCGTTACATTTCCCGGAGTAATTGTAATAAGCCCCTGTCTGCGCCATTCGCCATACAGATCTTTGAAACGCTTCTCTTGCAAAGCCGCTTCCGGCAAATAATACAGGGTCTTGAAATAATATTTGTTTTCGGTCGGGATCATGAAAGAGGCGCATGTCAAATCGCTTGTACTGGATAAATCTATCCCCGCATAGCAATCCATGTTTCGAAACTGTTCGAAATCGAGATTGGCCGACGCCTGTAAGATGTAGTGTTCAGGGATCCACACTGTTTCGGAATCGCACCAGATATTGAAGTTTTTAGTTTTTATGCCGACTTCTTCCGATTTTGTATTTTTGGCTGATTGCACTTGTGTCTGAAGATATTGCGGTTTTACTGTGATACCAAGATTCGGATTACTTTTTGCCCAATTGTTCGGGTCTCTCCAATCGTCTCCTTCGTCTAAAGAGTAGATGGCTGCAAATAGAGAGTCATTTTCTTTCAACCCGGAGAGAACCTCCGTGCACATCTCTCTGTATTGGTAACACGGTCCCAGCTTGTCGAATCCAGCGGTAGTGATGATAATCGCCATCGGGTTGTCTCGCATTCCCTGTGATGATTGTAATACGTCCTTTAATCCTGTATTTTTAGCGGCATGGTACTCGTCAATCAGATACATGGAAGCGTTGAATCCGTCCAGTTTAGAATCGTCAGCGGCAAATACCTGTAACAGACTAAGCATTTTCTCGAATTTTACTTTGTCCCGAAAAGATACAAGGTCTTTTCCTTTGGGATCAATTCCCTTTGCAAACTGGGAACAGAATTTGAATGCGATTTTGGCTTGATCTTTGGAATTTGCTGCCAAATCAACTTCGGCATCCATTTCTCCGTCTGCAATGAGATGAAACAGACAAAGACCGGCGGCAAATGCGGTTTTCCCATTTTTACGGGATATCTCAATGTAAACGTATTTGGTGAGGCGCTCTCCTGTTTCTTTCACGTAGAACCCGTATATCGCGGCTATTACAAATTGCTGCCACGGCTGTAAGATGAACGGTTTGCCCGCATGTCTTCCGGTAAAATGCTGAAGGATGGAGAAGAACTCAATAACTTCGTTGGCTTTGTCCTCTCTGAACTCATAACGGTCATCTTCCATAAAATTGAAGAAACGTTCGGCTGCAAGCTTTATGAACTCACCGCAAACAACTGTTCCTTCTGTGACACCCTGCGCATACTCGTAATAAGCCTTCGTACCCATTAGCGAAATTCCTTTTTGCCTTTTAAGTATGCATCCAGCGGTGACTCTTCATTATCCCCACCGCTCATGGCTTTGATTTGACCTTTACTCTTTGCAGTTAACCCGTATTCTTTGGCCAGTTCAAGATATTGGCTCCAGCTTTCTTTCAGTAAGTTGGCTTCCGGCCGTTTCACTAGTTCTCCTTTCAGATTCTCCATAGTCATTCCTCTCTCGGATATTTCGTCTACACAGCTGAGATACATATCATAAGCGGTCGCCATACGATGGAGCTGGGGAATATCGGAGAGTTCGAGCATTTCCTTCTCATTCAGCTGCTTGACAAGTCCGGTAATCAATTTTCGAGCCTCGTCATGTTTAATACTATCGGGCAATTTAAAGCTAATTTTCTTCTTTTTTCCCATGATTTTGATTCGTTTTTACCTTAAAACCATAGAAATGTCATACAAAAACGATCTTTTAACAAAACTAAACACTTTGGCTTTTTTCAAAAAGTGCCGTGCGTGTGAAGAAGGGTTGGGCGAGGTTTGGAAGGCTCATTTTCTCAAAATTTGACCCCATACCCCCTCTATAGTATATTTAATGTTAATTTTAACTTAATTTTAAAAATATCGCATTAAGTTCATAGGGAAATCCCTATTTGTTTGCGTAAAGCAAATATTATTTGATAAAAGTTTGCGTAAAGCAAATAAAATTATTATCTTTGTAACAGTTAAAGCAAGGGGCTTTAAATCATTTGACATTATGAAACAATTAATTGACGGAGTTTGGGAATACTCACTAATCAATCCTAACGGTTTTACTCTTAACATTGAGACATTGAAACCAGTCAAGTACGGAATATCAGTAGCGTATCAAGAAACGCAAGATAGCTTCGGAAAAGAGAGTTTAAACAAAGTTATTAATCACGCTTTAGAACATAGCAAGACGGTTGGCGGTTGGTTTGATACCGAAAGCGGACGTTACTATTTCGACAGCGTAAAAATCTTTAAAAACTCGGAGATTGACAAAGCGATAGAGTTCGCAAAGAATCACAATCAGCTTGCAATCTACGATTTAACAAACATAAAAGAGATTAGAATTAAGTAAGGGGTTCGCCCCTTGCTTTTTCTTTCATTGAAAAAAAAATAAGATATGGAGAAACAAAGCATTACAGGTTACGATCGCTTGGGGATAAGCATTGAACCATTACAGGATGGAACAGTAAAAGTCACTCAATCAAGGTTGATAAATGGCTATATATTGAATCAAAAACAACTTATAGAACGGGGTAAAGAAGTGTATCCGGATGCAAAGATTATCCCGGTTGTCTATTCTCTGAATGTGGATGATATTACGATTGATTGGATAGAGTCGAAAATGCAAGAATTTGGAATAAAGAGAAACGATTTGATTAAACAGTTAGCTATCGACCGTTCCTCTTTAAGTCTCATTTTATCAGGGAAGCGTGAATTATCAAAACCTATGAGAGCAACTTTCTTTTATTACTTTTTGACGTATGAATTAAACAGAGATTTCAGAGAATATATCAACGCTCTATAGTTTATTATGCGCTGCTTGATGGCATTTTTTGCACAGACTCATAAGATTGTCATAATCATAAGCTAAAAAAGCACGTTGCACCGGATCGTCCGTACTCATAAACGAAATTATGTGGTGGATATCTTCGGCTGGAGTTGTTTTGTTTTCTTTTAAACACATTTCACAGAGTGGACTACATGCGAATTTCCAGGCACGTAACCGACGCCAGCGATCAGAATTATATATTTTTCTCCGTTCTGCGTCATAATAGTTATCACTCTTCTTTTGCTGCTGTTTTTGGGGTTTGTAAATAGTCGGCATAAGGTATTTCTTTTAAAAGTTTATTATCATTAATTGATTGGTATTCAATCATACGGAAGCGATAGCAAAAGTATTGTATTAGTTCCTTATCGGGAAGGGATACAGCTTTTTCATCCTGCGATACAAAAAGTACAGTGTCTTGAAAAATGTCTTCACGGCTTTTAGAACAATATAAGCCCGAAGCCCGATAACCGCATAACTGTTTTAGTTTGTCATAGTTATGCGCTATCACGGACATCACTTTCTTATTGGCTTTTCCTTTCCTCGTTATTCTCATTCGGTAATTTCCAATTTCCGGATTTGTCTATCAGTTCTTCAATACTGCGGTAAACCATTCCGCGGACAATAACGGAAATGCTTGTTTTGGTTATATCCGACAGTTCGTTCAATAACATCACGGTGCGTTCGTCGAATCTGACATTTATCATTTTCTTTCCCATATTACATCCTCCATCGTTGAATACGGGCTTTTACAGCTTGCATCAACGCTTCCTGCTTATCTATTTTTTCGGTTAACGCCTTCATTACGTCCTCATCCATTGTACCTTTTGTAATCAGATGATGGATAATTACAGGTTTATTTTGTCCTTGTCTGTACAACCTTGCATTGGCTTGTTGGTATAGTTCGGAACTCCAGGGAAGTCCGAACCAAATTATAATATGCCCGCCTGCTTGCAAGTTCAAACCGTGACCCGCACTGGCGGGATGAGCCAAAAGTAGTGGTAGATCACCATTGTTCCACGCCTTAATGTCTTCTGGACCGTCAATTTCTTTGGGACGGAATTTTTTTAATCTTCTCATGATTCTGTAAACGTCATGCCGGAAGGAGAAGAATATAAGAACCGGTTGTCCGTTGGCCGCTTCTACAATTTCTTCCAGTGCTTCCAGTTTCTCGGAATGGATTTCATGCACATTGCGTTCTGAATCGTAGATGGCCCCATTGGAAAACTGCAGTAGTTTGTTTGATAATGCAGCGGCATTTACCGCTGATATATCCCCTTGCTCGTCCTCCAAAGCTAACACTTGTTCCTTTTCAAACTCCAAATAACGTTCTGCCATTGTCGGCGGCAGATGGACGTCCACTATGCGGTCCAGCCTTTCCGGGAGTTGTAGATAGTCTTCGGCTTTCATACTGATACAAATATCGCCAATTTGTTTGTATATGGCTTCTTCACTGCCTGCATTTAACTTATAATCGAAGACTATCTGCCCGTTGGTTCTTCCAGGACGGAAATATTTTGTACGGTATGCCGTTATTGTACGCTCCAGTCTTTGCCCCATATCCAGCAAATATATCTGACTCCAGAGATCAATCAAACCGTTAGGGGCGGGCGTTCCTGTTAACCCGACAATACGTGTAATTTTGGGACGGACTAAACGCAGCGCTCGAAAGCGTGCGGCTTTAGGTGATTTGAAAGAGGATAACTCGTCAATGACAACCATGTCAAAAGGCCAATAACCTTCGAGATGCGAGACGAGCCACACAACGTTCTCACGATTGATGGTATAGATGTCGGCGGATACTTTTAAAGCGGTTTTGCGTTGTTTTTGCGTCCCTAGAATCTTACTGACTTTCAGACCTTTTAAGTGTTCCCATTTGTCAATTTCATCGCACCAGGTGGATTCAGCTACTCTTTTAGGAGCGATGATCAAGACCTTGTTAACTTCCAGATACTCGTCCATCAGCTTTTTGATAGCTGTTAATGTACTCACGGTTTTTCCCAAGCCCATATCTAGCAGAAGACCGGCCTCGGGATGATCTATTATATGCCGGACCGCAAATGTTTGGTAGTTATGCAAATTTGATTCGTTCATTTTATTTCCTCCAGAAATAAGTTTAGTGACTCTTGATTATCAATAACACGGGCGTCAAATCCTAATTCCCTCAATTCACCGATAGCTTTTTGCTGTAATAGGGTAGGTTTCTTTCCGGTGGTTTTCAGCTCGACAAAGTACATCCGCCCTCCGGGCATTAGCACTATCCGATCGGGGACGCCTCGGTGGTAGGGTGATGAAAACTTCAATGCCAAACCACCTAAAGCCTTTACCCCTTCACGGAGTTTTCTTTCAATCAGCTTCTCGTTCATAGTTTTTCTACGGCTTCGATCAGTTGATTAATTATATCCGCAATACCATCACTCTTGTAGTCACATAGACTACAGTCTATGCTATTTATACTATTTGCCGTATCCAATAAGGCTTTAGTTGACTCTGCCTTTAAAACGATTGTGATCTTTTCGTAGTTAGTGAAAACTCCTGGAAAATTTTCTTCGATCAAGTCCATTCCAAGACGCATATTTTTTAATATTGCATCAAATTCTTTTCCTTTCATAATTCTGTTTTTTTTAAGTTGACCGAGTTGACTGACTGTCTATGCGTTTTTCTATAGAAGTATACCATTTAATTGGATTTATTAGATTAATCAATATTTATTACTATATATTTTAATAAAACCATAAATCTTTTAATAGAAATGATAGTCACTTAGTCACTACGGTATAGTTTGTTAATTATCAATCGGTTAAATTGACCATGTGTATTTTTAAAGAATTTGGTCAACCTAGTCACTATTTAGGCTTACCGAATATATTTTCGGCATCTTCAAATAGATTATTTTCGACTTTGACCCATCCGTATTGCCTGCCATAGCTTCCAACATTAATTTTATTTTTGACTTTCTCCCAGCCCTCTGTGTTTTTCATAACTGCGCTTATACGGTTCTTCTCAATTTGTCCGGGAGTCCCTTTTATCCCCAAGGCATTACATTCGTTCAGGATTTCAGCGATACAGACTTTATCTCTTAGGATCACCCCCTCGGCCGATAATGCATCCTGCTGAAAGAAATAATCACGCTTCTGTTGGTTGTTTCTTTTTGACCAATCAGAAGGTAGTTTAGTATTTAAAAATTCTTCTATGATACCCTGCCACTCATCTACTTTCTTGTATTCTTCTTGGACGGTGTGAAGCGCATCGGATAATTCAATCGGTAATAACAGCTGCATTCTTTCTCTATAATGCTGAATAGCTTCTGCCCATATCTGTCCAACAATATCCGGTGTCAAATCTTCCCAAACATTGTATTTAGGTTGGATAACACAGGTTTTAATAGGCCAATATCGGCGTTCGCCCGAACTGTCGCGCAAAAATTGTTCTTCATTCGTTGAGGCGAAAAATATACACTGCCTGGGGCGATGCACATCGTTTTTCCCGTAATGCGCATGAAAATCATCTGCTGTTTTAGACAAGAAATTTTTGATGGCTTCTACTTCTGCTTTCTTAAATCCTACTAATTCACCGACCTCTATTATAAATTTTCCACGTAAATGTCGTGCCGCATCTTCCGGTTTATCCGGCGATGGCATAGAGCTGCTAAACCATTTTTGATTGATGGCCATCCGTTCGATAATAGTAGACTTACCACATCCCTGCGTACCTACGAGTACTACAATCTGGTCATATTTAGTACCGGGTTCGTATGTCCTGTAAACTGCAGCTGTGAAAGCTATTCTCGTTATCAATCTATTCAGTTCTGTGTCCTCCGCACCTAAATAGTCTATGAATAGGGTGTCGAGTCTTGGTATGCCATCCCATGTGAGCCCGTTAAAATACTCTCTCACCGGGTGGAAAGCATTTTCACGGCATATAACATCCAAAGCATCAGCAATTTTTTGTTTACCTTCTAGGCCCCAAGGTTCTTTTGATAAATATAGCCTAAGATTAGCCTCGTCATCATCACGAATAAACATCTCTGTATCTCCTTCCATTCTCCATGGGGGAAGTCGAAGCAAAGCTTTACGGTCATTAAAGGTATCATAGGCGAAACACCTTTTTAGGTTCGGGTCATTCTTTAAAACAAGATCTACATTTTTGGGAGTAGCTAGATAGTTACCTTTTCTATCTACATCCATTTCTGCAAGCCAATCCGCGTTTTCCTCTTCATCATCTATAATATTTGCAAAGTCTTCTCCGGCCTCTGTCAGTTTCTCCCGTGCAATGGTAGACATAATAGTTTTATCTTTTGCCGCAAATTCCTCCATTGCAAGATATGAAGGATATTTCGTTATATTCCTGTTGCTCTCTTTATCTATGCCCTCGTCCTTATCTCCAAACAGGTGTAGACGGACTAAATCAAAGGCGTTGCAGAGTTTTCCGCTACTCGGGTCTGTTCCATGGTGCGAATAGGCAAATTTATCGTCATAAACCACAAGACCGGCTGCTGTGGAGCCGTGGACATAGGTGTATCTGTTATCTATTCCGCAAGGCACATACTCTTCCGAAAGAAACGTTTCTATTACCTGGTGAATGTTGTATGTCCGGCAGAAAGCACCGACGATACCTGATTTTTCGAGAGGATCTCCCTGTTTCTTTATCTCTCTGCGTACACCGACGTCTACTCGGCTAGATACAGGCCATTCGGATGTATCCCGCCAATTCTTGTATGTGGCGAGGATAGATTCCACGTCCAACCACTCACCATCCTGATATCGGAAGAGGTATTGCCCATCTATTGAGGTGGACGGCCAATACATAAGTCGCTCCGGTTCATACGTAGTGTCATCGAACATGTCAATACCGATAACGGCTGTGACATATCGGCAAATGGCTTGATATTCGGCGGGAGTTACCGGACGGCTGAACGGTATGATAAGACGTAAACGAGGAGTGTCAGGCGTGTGTTTGTGGGTTGAATATACTACAGCCGCACAATTGAACAACAGGCAAAAGTCATCCCATATATCACCTGTTGCAAAATCAATATCCAAAGTAGCCATTGTGCGTTCCATAACGCTTCCTTTGTTTCTTCGTCCGCCGTTAATATATCCGCCTACAAAGCCTCCGACGTCTTTTATTTCGTCCTGCCTGGATTTAGAGGCTTTCCGATATTCGGCCATTGTCTCATTTGTACGTCGGGTTTCTTTTATCTTGTTAAGGAATTGCCCCCACGTCCATTCGCGATTCTTCCAGTTGATTTCTTTTCGCCCACTGCCGACTGCGATAAATAAAGAACCGTCATTTTGTACCTTGATTTCATTTTCTTCTGCCATAATTTAGTCTTTCTCCTTTTAATCTGTATAACATCATAGATTCTATCAAATTCAGAAGGTATACCGTTAATCATCTTCCACCTCCTCATAAATGAATAAGACACGGTTAATATCATTACCATCTCGTTTGATAAATTTCCGGTAATCTTCCAGTTCTGAACTATCTATAATAACCCGTCCATTGTGTGACATCTTTTGACCGGTATCATCGACGACGGTGATTCGAGTTATTGCTATTTTTGCCATGGGCTTTTATCTTTTGAAAGTTTTTACAGTTATCGGGGAGACATCCCCCCCCCGATAGTTACACTGACCGAAAAAATAGAAGCCACATTCAAGTTTCATATTATTAGCGGCCATTATTGGGTGAATTGATTTCATTTTCTTCATTACTTGTTCTGTTATTGAATATTTTCATTTATGTAGTTTACAATCTTTCCCAACTTACTGGAAGAGAAAAGTTCACGATTTAATTTCCGCTTACCTTCTTTCCATTCGTGGAATAATTGGTAATATGGTGGACTTAACGTACGGTCAATCTTTATACAGTATTGATTAGTCCCATACTCAGTTATAAGACTCTCAATGTATTCGTTTGAATTATCTTGATCGGTGACAAATACCATCTTATCAGTAGCAAGTATCATATTTTATCTCCTTTCTATTCTCTTTTTTCTGCAAATGGAGTCCGGCCTTTTCCGGGTCAAACTCATAGTTTTCACATTTACGGCTGTTTGTCATAACGAGAAATAACGGAAATAATAACCCGTGCTTACAACCCCTTCCGTATTCGTCCGATGCAGATTTACAAGTATCGCATCTGTAGATGTCTTGTACACAAGATACACCCATATATTTGCTTCCTTTCTATCCTTGTTTTAATCTAATTTGTTTTAATCTATTCAACTTTTACTTTAAATGGAAGAGGATAACCGCCAATCAAACGATTATAGATATCTTCCCAGCAGTACGGCATATTGGCGTTATTTGCCAATTCCTTTGCTATCTCTTGTAATCTTTCCTTGCCATATCTTTCTGGTTACGAATTAATCTTTTAAATAATAATCAGTCAGGTAGCCATCTCCTTTTAAGGGTAAACCTTCCGCCCACGGTATCGGCTCTTTGAATATCTCTTTTACTGATTCAAGAGTTTGATTGCTATCTTTAGCGATTTCGATAATAACTTCGTCGTGGACATGGAACACGATTGGGTAGCCAGCCTTTTCTAGCCGAAGTATGGTTAAAGCGAGGCAGTCTCGGGCGATAGCCTGTACTATGTTCTCTACTAATTTTCCGCCATACGTTTCTTGCTTTCCCCATTGTTTCGTAGTTTGGCTCAGCCCTTCATAGCAGATAGACTTGGCACCGAATCGGTTTTCTCCGATATAAGGGCGCGGATATGAGAGATATCTACCGGATGGTAATTGAACTAGTAAAGCCCCGAATCTCATGCAAAAGTTAATTTGTTTCCCTATTGTAGTAGGACTTTTTGTTTCTATACAAACCGTGGCGGCTTCTTGTACTTTGTCCCACATACCCACAATTGCCGGGTTGGCTTTTCGCCAGTGATTAACGATCTCCTGCATTTCGGCTTCGGATAGCCCCATTTTTTCGCCGCCCATAGCTTTCATTGCGCCAATTCCGCCTTGATAACCAAGCGCTAACTCCGCAATTTTGCCTTTCTGCCTGCGTGGATCAGTTTTAGTTATCTCTTCTACAGGAACGTGGAACATCATTGAGGCGGATGCTTCGTAGATTTTACCATGCGTACGGAATACGTCAAGTCTCCATTGTTCTCCTGCTAGCCAAGCTATTACACGAGCTTCAATGGCAGAGAAGTCACAGACTATGAAGGTATGTCCCGGTTTTGCGATAAATGATGTACGGATAAGCTGTGATAGTGTATCAGGAACATTGCCATACATCATTTCGACCATATCCAGATCTCCGGATTTTACTAAATTTCTCGCATAGTCTAAATCCGGAAGATGGTTTTGTGGCAGGTTTTGCACTTGCACTAACCGTCCGGCCCAACGCCCGGTTCTGTTGGCTCCATAATATTGCAATAGTCCCCGTACACGATTATCGCCACATGCGGCGTTCATCATCGCTTCATATTTCTTAGTTGAAGTCTTTGCCATTTCTTGACGTATGTGTAACATGCGTTCAACTATATCATTACCGGCTGTAGCTAAAAGATCGGGAATGTCTTTTTTTGACAAAGTTGCTATCTCATTTCCGGTTTCCTTTTCTAGCCACGATTTGAGTTGTGAGACGCTATTAGGGTTATCCAATCCGGACAGTTCTGCTGCCTCCGCATTTAACCGGCCTTTATATAAAGTGTCCATACGGATAGCGTGTTTTACGAGGTCCATATCAACCAATACACCCCGGTCATTGATTTTTTGGTCTATAACGTATAACTCTTTTTCGTGTTCTGGAATAGTAAATGATTTTGTTTTATTCCGGATGGCTCGTTCCACCTCTACATCCCGGATACAATAACGTTTGAATATATCCCATTTGTCCGGGGCATGTTCCGGGAGGTTGCGGGTTCTTTCTCCATTCGTCTTTGTCGGTTTACGGGGACTCGAAAAGAATTTGATTAGAGCTTTTCCTTCGGTCATCTTCTGGTCTTCGAGATTCAAAACCTTTCCTACTTGTGCCAATGAAAGCGGGAGTCCAAGCATCGCAGAGCGTGCCATTGTGCATTCCCACTGTTCTATTGGAAGGTCAATACCATAATACCTTCCGATACAGATACGTTCAAAAGATGCGTTGAATGCCGTTTTTAAAACATTCGGGTCGGTCAATGCCAGAAAAATGCGTTCCGGAAGTTTTTCCCCGGATGCAAAATCGACAATCTGTACAGGTTTATCGTCACAGGCATAGGCGAACAACAGAATAGTAAAGTCGTCCGATTCTACATATTTGTATAATCCGCATTTGGTAATATCAACAGAACTGAACGTTTCGATGTCGATGCCCAACACTTTAATAGGCTCCCTATCATACTCCGCGGCCTTGCCGTTCAGTCTCACTGCAATCTCATTACAAATGATAGAAAAACCATTTGTTAGCCTAACGTTATACCGAATTACCGTAGGCGATAAGCCTATTAGCTCGCTCCATGTTTCAAACGTATTTTTATAAGAAGTGGCGATGGCATTCAACTGTTGGAACTCCTTTTCAGTACATTCGATCTTCGCATAAAAATCACCGGTGAAGAAGTTTTCTAGATACTTCGACAAAATAAGAAATGCCCCCAGTAAATCTTCGCAATCTTGATCGGAGGCATCTTGTCTGTAGCGCCGGATCACTCCGGACGCCACTGTGACAATCTGTTCTCGTGGAATGAGGTTAGAATAAACCATCGTCGTCATCTGTTGGTGCTTCAAATGGGACTTCTATGTCTGCGAAATCGCTTTCGGCTGTAGAACGGCCTCCAAGCGGTTCTCCGTCTGCAATCTTCATCAGGTTGTTAAGACCGCAGGCAATTCCCTTGTTACCGTTTGTATTAAAAGCGTAAAAGGTGATAGAAGCATAGCCATAACAGCCGCTGTAGAACTCATCCTCGTTTTCGATAGGCTTATGCATGGCGTTTACTACGCCGGGCTTTGTTTTGCATTTGGCATTTAGGAAATAACTGTTGCTATAGGCGTCATCGTCCGGACGTTCTGTGTCTCCATCGCGAAGCGGGTTCTTATACACAGAGGGAATTTTACCTCCAAATTTACCGATACCGGCTTTCAGTGCGTTTTGGATAGCCGCTTTGACGGATTCCACAGTTTTACTATCACTCTTAGGTATAATAAGAGAAACTGAGTATTTTTTCTCTCCGCCCTCTGAAATGGCAACAGGCTCCCATACGTGTACATAACTCATTCTTACTTTTCCCGTAATAACTTTGGTATTCAAATTATCGTTCATAACCGTTTATTTTTTTGTTTTTAAATATTTTGAAAATTACTGATTTTCTGTCTAGGCGTTTATGTGCCATACAGCTGTTTTTAAAAGAGCAGTCGGCTGCACCGCCTTCTTTCTGGAATATACAGTCCTTGCATCCCGGATCATTTGTACTACTATAGGCTCTAGGTCTACGGGCTACGATTTTTGTACCCTGAACATCGGTCATATGATTCAACTTCAGGGCGGATAATACATCGATAAGTTTCACTTCTACACATTTTTAAAGTCGTTCTCTACTGAATTCCATTCTCGGCGTTTGTCTGACTCCGGTACAAGCGTAGGTTTTCCCTGTGGCTTAATGATCAAATCGCCCAGTAAAGCCGTAAAGGCTTTTTTCGTTACCAGTTTTTCCATAGCGGTAATCGTTTTTAATTTGGGCGGTTCGTAAATAGCAGATTCTTTATATCCGTTTTCCATTAGCCGATCTGCAACCTGTTTCTCGTCCACGTACTTTCGGATACTACGGCCTTCCACCAACTTGAACCCCGGAAACGTTTTGCCGTTGAGTGCTGCTTGAAGCGCATATTCTTCAATAGCGGACATCCAGTTCTTTATAATATCCATTTGTTCCAGGACTTTGGATATTTCGGTGTCGGATAGGAGAGAGGCATCGTCAAATTCATGCTTAGCCGTTTCCAGATTCTTTTCAGCAAGTGCCCGGCATTGGGCTTTTGCCCGGCAGAACTGGCAATGCTTTCCGGGAACGAAGCTGCCTTCTCCGGCAAACGCCATTTTTGCCCGCGGCGCCAATTCGTTTGCGCCCCATATCAGCAGTTCTTCTGCCGGTATCTCCCATTCAGAGATATTATCCAATCGTGGCTGATAGATAGTCATGCGTACTGTATGAATGGCATACATGAATCCGAACATGTCTAATGCTCCTAAGGCATATAGCATCATCTGTTTGTTTTCTACCGCAGACACTTGTACTCCCTTACCGTATTTGAGGTCAATGATTTCCATTGTGCCATCCGCAAGAATAACGGCATCTCCTGTTCCAAATCCTTCGGGAACATAGGCGGTCAGGTCTATTTTCTCCTCAATACGAAGAACCGCATCAGCAGTCGTTTTTTGTGCAAGTTGGTACTTCTCCCAAACGAATGCGGCATAATTTTCTGCATACTCTTCAAGGCTTTCGCTATAAAAACGATTCTCCATGAGTTCTGATGTCTTTTTGTTCCACTCCGGTTCATCGATTATGTTTGAGTAGCGTTTCAGACGGAGTTCACCGAACTCATGTGCAAGTGAACCCTCCAGTGCAAAGTCACCCGCTTTGTCCGGGAACTGCATCTCCAGCCGTGCCGATGGCGTACATGACAGCCACCGGCTGGCGGAAGAAGGAGATAAAACTGCGTGGCTCATAGGGCGTTTACTTTATCGATGAAAGCCTGGCGCTGTTCCTGTTTTAAGTCCGGAACCCGTTTCACACCAAATTCACCAAGTACAGCAAACACGGCTTCTTTACCTTTAGCTTTGGACACGGGGCCGACAATCTTTCGGAGCATTTCATCTGTAATTTCACCTTGTTTTTTTTCTTCTACTTGAGGTGCAGGCTGCTGTGCTGAAGTTTCCGGTACGGACGGAGCTATTTGCTCTGTCTTTTGCTCTGATGCGGCAGTTGATGGCACAAAATGTACCGGTCCATCTGTCACAATCGTGCGGGGTTGTAATACTTCAGCAGTCTTTACCACACCTGCCAGTGCTGATACTGCACCCACCAATGCGGGGGTGGCGTCTAATTTTACATTTACGTTTACATTAAAATCCATAATATTCTTTTTTTTAGAGTAATATTCCTTTTTTAGCTAATTCAATATGAGATTCTAGGTCTCTAATACGATGGAAATGGCCTAATGCAGATTTCAGATAGGATGCAGCTTCTATTTTAGCGTAGATATCTCCTGCAAAATCGAATAACTTTCTGCGGGTAAAAGATACCTCTTCGTCGGCATCCCCTAAATTCCCGTTGCCATCCATGAATCGGTCAATGAAGGAGAGATAAATGCTTTTTAATATCTCGATTACCATAAGGTCACCTTGCGATTCATAGAGCCCTTTTATTTCGTCAAATACTGCTTGCTTCTCTTTTTGAAGGTCAGCTATTGAGTATGACATCTGAGAGTAAAGATCAGGATACCAATTGCCGACTTTAGCGAGTTCCTTCTTACCGATAAGGCTGTTAAGTTCTTCCTGTTTTTTTTTGTCGTCCATAATTGTTTATCGTTTTAATAGAATTTTGAATCATAATACTTTTGATTGGTGATGTATTCTTTGATCACATCTTCTTGAGAGGCACGATGTCCTAGACTGTCGTGTATGTACTGGTACTTTTCTGCGCTCATACCGGACAGCACTTCATCTTCATACTCAACTTTTCCGGCATAAATGCATCCTGCTATTGTAACTGTTGTCGCAATAACAGTAAGCAGGCATTTGCTGATGGTATTCATATCTTTCATAACTTTTTTGCTTTTAGTGGGTGAGAAGGATATCACCCCGTTCTCACCCGATTCAATCATTTATCACTTTTGTAATCAGCGGTCTCACGACGCGGTTTATTATCATTCAAATAGTATGCGGTTACCTCGTTTTTTGAGAAATGCAGGACATCATGCCTTTTATGATAGGGGATTTGTCCCCGGCAGACTCTTGCGTATAAGGCTTTCATGGATATCCCGAGCCATTCGGCGCATTGTTTTGCTGTAAGCAGTTCGTCACTCTTTAAATGGATGAGTTCGGCAACTCTTTCAGCAATAAGGTTGATTTCTGTTCTTGAAAGCATGATTAGTTCTCCTTTTCATTTTACTAATAACTTCTCTAAAAGTTCGTCGAACCTATCATCGTAATAGTGCGGTTGTGTCTCTAGGATATTTTTGGGACATATCTCATTTTCACCATATATAAGGCCCTTTTCTGTTAAGCACTTGTAACGAGAAACTCCTTTGCTCTTGGAGGGGCGCTCTTTCTCTTCCAGATAACCGGCGGCAATCATTTTCTGATTGAACAGAAGAACGCTAACCGGATTGTTTCTTTCTTTCAGTAGATAAGTAGCAGAGTGCATTGTTCCTTTAGACTTTACATAATCCGGAGAGGGTAAACCTAACGGATCAGTGACTGCCTGAATCATTCTTAGTTTGGATTCTTCTGACAGATTGAGCATCTTTGCAGTCCACGCTACAGCTTTCATCCGAAGATTATACAAGGTATTGGCATTCATTGCCATCGGATCTTTACTCTCGATCTTTTTCTTTGTAGCTATTTCCTCGCACTGGATAAAGTATCTACGAGCTTGTTTACCTCGCTCGTTGTTTTCAATCATTGATAGTTCTTTTGCCATGTTGATAGACAAGGCATATTCGATTTTGCTAACTTGCTGATTTTCAGACTTGATAAAATTATCGTGTCTGATATTCAATAAGTTACCTTGAAAGTCAAAATAAAGAGTTTGATAATCTTGTCCTTCTACAAAGTCGTATTTATTAATACGATTTTTGATCCAATTAGCAAATTCTTGTTTGCTTTCTAAAAAAGCGTGTAAATCACGTGCGTTAACGGCTTTTTTTCCGTTGTTTTCTTGGATTGGAATTAAATTTTTCATACCTTTTTCTTCCTCCTAATAAGAAAGCTCCTCCTTTCGATACTCTATTGTGGCATTTGAGTATTTACTCGGAAGAGCTTTTCCAAAATTTCCTTATTATACGGTAAATGCCACTAAACCGCCATTGCTGTCGTAAAACATTCATATATCATTGGAAAATTGAAAAGGACTGTCTATCTTTGCAAATGACTAAATAAACGAAGATAGAATTAGGGACGCTTCTCTAACAGCCCTTTTTGTATTCTTTCGTGTTATGAATTGAATTACGGATGCAAATGTAGAGTATTGTTCTACAAATACAAATTATATGTAGAAGAATTTTCTACATATAATTGTTAATATAAACTAATTGGTTGGGTATCATGGGATTATTTAAAGATAGAATTTTAAGATTTATAGAGCACGAAGGAATTAGTATAAGAGAATTTGAAAGAAAATGCGGTTTCTCTAATGGATATTTTAATAAAATAAAAGATTTCTCGGCAGCAAAAGTCGAAGAGATAGCACAAGTTTTCCCTAATTTGAATTACGTTTGGGTCTTAACAGGAGAAACGTGTATGCTTAATTCCGATATGGCTCAACCTGTAGAAACTCGTCCTCGTGTTCCTCTCACCGCTGCTGCTGGTTCTTTATCAGGTGACTCTATCGGAGTAACTTTAGAGCAATGCGAACAAATGCCATTAATACACCAAATCCCGTCTTACGATTTTACTATGTTTATTAAAGGTGATAGTATGTCGCCAAAGTTTGAGTCAGGAGATGAAATAGCCTGTAGACGTATTGACCAATCCCGTTTTATTCAATGGGGGAAAGTACATGTCTTGGATACAACGCAAGGATTTGTTATAAAAAGAGTGTATGATGACGGAGATAAAATTCGCTGCGTATCATACAATCCGGAATATGCCGATTTTTCTATCCCAAAAGAAGACATTCTCTCTATGAGTTTGGTTGTCGGGGTGATTAGTATAATGGAGATGTAATTATTAACATATAAATAATATATTATGAAACAATTATTATACGGTCTTTTACTTATTATAGTACTTGGATCATGCGAATCTGAACAAGAAAGAAAAAAAAGAGAAGTTGAAGAGAATATATACAAGACTTTAACTATTCAAGCTAAAAGCTCATTAAGCAATATTTCTACGTACGAATTTAAAAGTATGAAAGATTATATTGTAAATGATACCATAAGCGTCTACATTCAAGAATTTTCGGGAATGGACTATTTAGGAATCGACAAAACAAACTACGCTATTGGATATTTTAATATGAATACAGGCTTTGAAGTAGACCGTAGTCTATTACAATTTATGGCAAGCTCACAAGATTTAAAACGAGTGAAAACAATAATCAGTGGATATCTTTCTGTGGCAAATTAATGTAAAAATCATAATAATATGGAATGGATTAAAAACAATTGGCTTTCAATAACTGCTATACTATTGGCTATTACAGCAATATGCTTAACTATGGTAAGAGTGGAGCCTATTGATTTTAATGATGGCTCAATGATTACTCTGGTTGTTGGATTGATGGGAGTATGCGCCACCTTTATGGTTGCCTCTCAAATTATGGGATTGAGAACCTCTGAAAATAAAATAAAATCAATGATAAAAGAGGAATCTATGGAACTTCGGAAAGCTTCTACTAGAACCACAATAATGGCTCTATTCAGAGTTGAAGTTACCGTAATATCATCTATTGTCGAGAAAGAAATGTGGGATGCTTTTGTAGATAAAATAAAACTATTAGAATCATATGCAATAGACCTGCAAGATGCTAAAATGGCTAACTGCATATCGGATATATTAATAAAAACAGAAACAACATTCGGCTTTTACCAAAAATTATCCCAAGAAAAGACCGATCAATTGGATAAATCAATATTAGCCATAATAAAGTTAGTGGATAGCCCTAAAGACTTATTGAAAACTTTTATGGCTCATCTCTAATCCAACCTATAATTATTGTTGCGGTGAATATAATAGCAAGATACATGAGCAAAAGTATAACAAGACCGAGCATAATGACAAGTTTTAGGAGTTAATAAACTGATTCGATACAAATATAGCAGTAAAAACAATTATGACGACTAAGGAAACCGCTTTTACACAGTTAAAAAATAGCATGTATCGCATTTGCGGAACATGGAATAATGAGTATCGCATTTGTAGATACAACTCTCGAAACTTATTATCACAAGGAGAAAAAGGCTTACCGGGATTATTCGGTAAACAGTTGAATGAAAATAACCTCGACAGAGGTGTAAAATAATATATTATTAACCAGATATGCGGAACATGTGCGGAACATTTTGGAAAATGCTGCGATAATTGATTGGTTGATAGGTACTTGCAGGAATCCCTGAGGGTGTACAAGGAAAAAGGAGGTTTTTGCCTCCTTATTTTGTTGGTTTACAGCAGATTAATTGAATAGATGTTATAAAGGGTCAACGTAACAATCTGAGGGATTCTATATTTAAGCATATAATTTAGCAAGTCTATATAAGAAAAAAGAGGTCACCCCCAAATGGTGTTTATCGAATATTCCTAATTACAAGTCGGGAAAGATAAAGTTTTACTGCTTTTCCAAGCAAATATTAACCGCATTCATCCCTTTCACCCCACGTTCCAAATCGAATGTCACAATATCATTTTCGGCAATACCTGGTGCAGCATTGTTCACGTGAAAAAAGTACTTATCAACTCCTGAAAGGTCCTTTATAAAGCCAAAGCCTCTCGATTCATTAAAGAATTCAACTCGACCTTTCAAAATTACCGGTTCTGTTTCCTCTTTCTTTGGAGTTGCTATGATTATTTCATCCGGATTAATCTCCTCCTTTTTAATATCATCAGTGGGCGGAATTGAAGTTATCATTCCATTCTCGTCTACATAAGCAATCATATCATCGAAACTACTGGTACCTGATAATTTTCTGCTTTCTTTCTTCTTGAGTTTTTCTTCCCGTTTAGCGAGTCTTTTCTTTTCATTTTCACGTTTACCAACTGTCATGGATTTTGCCATAGAATCTATATTTAATTTAATATTTATATTTTAAAGGATTATAATTCGCTGATTTCAAATAGCAAAATCAGCTTTATTCAGTTTCTTTCCTGTCAATTTTTGAATGTCATTAACCAATTTCCGTTCTTCCTGCGAGCAAAACGTAAGTGCTGTACCTTCATTTCCAGCTCTTCCCGTACGACCAATACGATGTACATAAGTTTCGGGAACATCAGGAAGATCATAATTAATAACCAACGGCAATTCATTAATATCAATTCCTCTGGAAGCAATATCGGTAGCCACCATTACTTTCGTCTTCCCCGATTTAAAGTTCCCCAATGCAGACTGTCTCGCTACTTGGCTTTTGTTTCCGTGAATAGCCTGACTTCCAATCCCTGCCTTACCTAATATTCTAACAATTTTATCAGCATTATGCTTTGTTCGTGAAAAGATGAGCACTGACCGGTCTTCCGCCTTTTGCAGAATCGAAATTAATAGCTGGCTTTTTTCCTTCTTCTCCACAAAATAAATAATTTGCTTGATTGAATCTACTGTTGATGACTTCGGTGTTATATAAATCTTCACCGGATTTTTCAATAACGACTTTGTCAAAGCAATAATACTATCCGGCATTGTTGCTGAAAAAAACAGCGTTTGCTTTTCTTTCGGAAGTTTCGGCAATATTCGCTTGATATCATGTATAAAACCCATATCGAGCATACGATCTGCCTCATCAAGCACAAAATATTCTATATTAGTCAGATGGATATGCCCTTGATTTATCAAATCAAGCAAGCGGCCCGGAGTTGCCACTAAAATATCAATTCCTTTGCGCAACATATCAACCTGCGGACGTTGATTCACACCACCAAAAATAACTCCGTGACGCACACGGGTATATTTTGAATAATCATCAATGCACTCACTGATTTGCATAGCAAGCTCACGGGTAGGCGTTAATATCAGTGCTTTGATACCCTGACGTTTATCTGTCTCTTTATTTGCCTGCAAATGCTGAATAATAGGAATTGCAAACGAAGCGGTCTTTCCTGTTCCTGTTTGTGCACAACCTAATATATCTCTTTTCGCCAATGCGGCAGGAATTGCTTTTTCCTGAATAGATGTTGGAGCAATATATCCTTTTTCTTCAATTGCTTTTAAAATCGGTTCGATTATATTTAAATCTCTAAATGTCATAAATAGAATTTTTTAAAATTTGTAGTAAAGCCTAATAATTCTTCTTTAGACATGAAAAGATCAGGATTTAGGATATCCTTATTGCACTACACGGAGGAGTGAGAATTAGCAGAACTTAATTGTTAGATGATTTTCTTTTCCGGCTATCCGTTTTTATAAAAGCCTCCGCAGATAAATCATAAAGGCGGATACAAAGACTTTATAGAAAGCAGAAGAAATATAAATTCTTCCGCTTTCCTAAAGTCTAGATATTAATATCTTCTGGAGTTACTATAACCTCCGCGGCTTCCACCGTATGACGGTTTTTCAGCGCGAGGACGTGCAACGCTTACCGAAATAACCTTTTGGTCGTATTCAACGCCGTTTAATTCGTCTATTGCTTTTTGCCCTTCTTCATCACTTGTCATTTCCACGAAAGCGAATCCTCTGGAGTTACCAGTTTCTCTATCCATAATAACTTTAGCTGAAGAAACTTCTCCAAACTCTGCAAATAAATTTGTCAAGTCCGCATCATTTGTGCGATAACTTAAACCTGCAATGTAAATGTTCATCTAAAAACTTTTATTAAAATAAATACTAAATTGGAGTGAGGAGGATAATTAAAGAAGAGGACTACTTACTAACATTATATTAAAAGAAGAACTATACGATAACAATTCGTAACTCAAACTCTGCGTACAAAGGTAATGCAATAAATTAAATAAGTACGTTTACATCCATTCTTTTTTATAAGAAAGACGTTTATTATCATTTATTAGCACGCAATTGGTGTCAAATGGAGAAATGCCATAACCTTATTCTTGATATTTTATCACAATATGCCTACCTTTGTCATTGTACAATTTTTCAGTGACCAATGAATGTCAAAATAGAAGAAAGTTGGAGACAACAATTACAGGAAGAATTCAACAAACCATACTTTGAAAAGCTGGTTGCATTCGTCAAAAGTGAATATGAACGGGCACATATCCTTCCTCTCGGACATCAAATATTCCATGTATTCAATTCCTGCCCTTTCGAGAAAGTCAAAGTCGTTATTCTTGGACAAGATCCATACCCCAATCCGGGACAATATTATGGAATCTGCTTTTCCGTTCCGGATGGAGTAACCATTCCCGGATCATTAGCCAATATTTTTAAAGAAATAAATCAAGACTTGGGAAAGCCAATCCCTACCTCCGGCAATTTGGACCGTTGGGTAACACAAGGGGTATTTCCCATGAATTCCGTTCTTACCGTACGTGCACACGAAACAGGTTCACACCGAAATATGGGATGGGAAATATTCACAGACGCAGTTATCAGAAAGTTAAGTGATAAACGAGAAAATCTAGTTTTCATGCTTTGGGGAAGTTACGCAAAAGAGAAACGATCCTTGATAGATACCAACAAGCATCTAGTATTGACAACTGTTCATCCATCTCCCCGTTCAGCGGAATATGGTTTCTTTGGCTGCAAACATTTTAGCAAAGCGAACGCTTTCTTACAGAGCAAGGGAATAAAGGAGATAAATTGGTAAATATTATGATCCCCTAAACTACAATTTACAGAATGAAAAGTAAGATAATACTTAAAATATTGATAATTTTCTCTTTTACAGGATGCTATAACAGAGAGCAAAATTCCCTCCTTAATGAAGCGGAAGCTTTGTTGCAAAATAAGCCGGACAGTGCTTTGAGTATATTACAGCAATTTACACCGGGAAGCCAACAAGCGGAACAGGCCAAATACGCTTTACTTTATTCTGCCGCTTTGGATCAGAACCATATCAAAATAACAAGTGACTCCCTTATCCGAAAAGCTTGGAATTACTATAAGCATCATCCGAAAGATTTGCGTAACCAATGCACAACTCTCTATTATTGGGGACGTATCAAATTACGTGCAAATGATAAAGCTGGAGCACTACGCCTTTTTCTAGAGATTGAGAAAAAGTTGAAAGATACTAATGAGCCCTATTATAAAGGACTCTTATATAGCCAGATCGGTGAAGTATATTATGCACAGATGAACTATAACCGGGCTTATCATTATTTCCGGGAATCTCGGAATAACTTCCGTCAATCCGAAAATCTACGTGAAGAAACAGAAGCTACACTTGATATGGCTGCTGCTACTTATCACTCAAAGGATGTTGAAAAAGCAATACGACTCTACTCCTCCGCACTTGATTTGGCTGATGAGCAAAAAAGTGATAAACTGGCCAAATCCAGTCTGACCAACCTAGCTTCTCTCTATGTAATATCCGGAAAGAAACAAATACCTCATGACCTATTGCTACGAATTGAACTTTCCGCACGAAAAGATACATTATACGGTTATCATACACTGGTTGATGTGCAACTCCTAAAGAATCACATGGACAGTGCACGTCATTATCTAAAACTGGCAGAAACACATACAACCGACATTCGTGACATGGCAAATTTATACTATACTGCTTATCGGATCGAAGCTCAATCCAAAAACTTTGAAAAAGCAACAGAAAATATACACCGCTACATATATCTGACTGATTCCCTGACGCGCTCGAATATGCAATTTTCTGCCGGTATGGTCGAACGAGAGTATTTCCAGGAACAATCGGCTTTCGCGGAATATCGCATGAAAAATCGTACCATTCTAGAGATTTCATCCATAATTATAGTCATTCTGTTGTCAGGTATAGCTTGGTACATAATCCGACAACGTATGCGTCTACAACGTGAACGCACAGATCGCTATCTACTATTGGTAGAAGAAGCTAATTCCGAATATAAAGCTTTGACAGAACGCATGGAGGGACAGCGCAATACCGAAAATCACTTGAAAGGATTGATCGCCTCCCGTTTCAACATCATCGATAAACTAGGCAAGACCTACTATGAGCGGGAGAACACTTCGTCACAGCAAGCTGCCATGTTCCAAGAAGTAAAACAAATCATCACTGACTTTTCAGAAAACGGAGAAATGTTGCAAGAACTAGAACTAATTGTTAATACCTGCCATGATAATGCCATGCAAAAACTACGGAATGATTTTCCTGCAATGAAGGAAACAGACATACGGTTACTTTGTTACATCTTTGTCGGCTTCTCACCACAAGTTATCAGTCTGTTTATGAAAGATACAGTAGCCAATGTCTACGCCCGCAAATCACGTCTAAAGTCACGCATAAAATCTGCGGAAACAGCCAACAAAGACCTGTTTCTATCACTTTTTGAATAGTCGTTAGGCTAGTGTTAGAAAATTCAAGCATCCATTCCTACAAACAACTGAATATCAGAGTTTACCAATCAAGAGTGTTAGAAATGCGAGACTGCATTGTAACTCTGAAAAGGTAAAATCTCGCTACTTTTGCAAGCGGAAAACTTGTAAAAGAAAAAAATTATGAAAAAGATTGTTATGTTATTAAATCTCATGCTTTTTATGGTAGCATGCGGAAAAGAAAGTGATGAATATAAAAACAATTCACCATCCATTGGGCAATCATCCGATATATCGGAGGCTTTGCTCGAAAGTTTCTCAATAGAACAGCTTCCCGAAAAAACGATCTATACGCTAGGTGAAAAGATTGATTTAACCGGAATTAAAGTGATAGGCAATTACGATGACGGTCAACGACGACCTGTAAATGTAACTTTGGAACAAATCAGCGGCTTTTCCTCTTCAACTCCCGTTGAAAAACAAGAGGTTACAGTTACCATAGAGGGGAAGCAAAAGACATTTACTGTGCAAATAGCCCCTATACGTATAGAAAATGGTGTATTAACGGAAGTAGTGAACGGTTATGAAACAATCACGTTGCCCAATCATGTAAAATCAATTGCGAAAAAAGTGTTTTATGGTAGAAAAATAAGTAAAGTAATACTCAATGAAGGACTTGTGGCTATCGGAGAAGAAGCTTTCTTCAATTCAAGCATTCAAGAAATCGTTTTTCCTTCAACTTTAGAAAAACTTGAAGCAGACATATTTTACTATTGTAAGAACTTGAAGAGTGTAGACCTAAGTCAGACAAAGATCACCACACTTCCTGCCAGCACATTCTTTTTCTCTGGTATTGAAGAAATTAAACTGCCTCTAACACTAAAGGAAATCGGAGCACAAGCGTTTCTTGGAACTTCAAAGCTGAGAACAATTGAAATCCCTGAAAATGTAAAGATAATCGGGATAGAAGCTTTTCGTGAGAGTGGTATTACAATAGCAAAATTACCAAACGGAATTATAACTTTAGAAGGCAGAGCTTTCTACCATTGCCCGGAATTAACAGAAGTACTAACTTACGGATCTGTTGTCAGTGACACCCCTGACGCCATAATCAAAGCATGCTGTTTTGAAGGATGTCCACAATTAACTCGCTTTGAAATTCCACAAAGCATCCGGATATTAGGCCAAGGGCTACTCGGTGGCAACCAAAAAGTGACTCATCTGACCATTCCTTCGAATGTCATCCAAATCGATTTCTCAGCATTCGATAATACAGGTATTCAGGAAGTGAAAGTAGAAGCAACAACTCCACCACAAGTATTTGAAAAGGTATGGTACGGATTTCCTAAAAACATAGCAACCATTCGTGTTCCTTCCGGGACAGCGGAAAAATATAAATCGGCAAATGGATGGGAAGAATTTAAAGACAAAATAAGAACGTTCTAATATTTCTTTCTTCGATTATAACTGAAAGGTAAGTACCTAAACCCTTACTTTTTCTGTTATAATCGATTTTTACATTACCGACTGATTTATATTTCCCCATTTACTCCTAACCCAAACAATGCAAAATCCCCCAAACAAGGATCATCAGGAAACACCTCTGCCAAAGCAACAGTAATCTGACGGGCATTCTTCAAAGAGAAAGTTTCCGAATCCGTCAAATTTAAATAATGAGCTACCCGGCAAACATGTGTATCTAAAGGAACGATCAGATCTTTCTGGTCGAAACTATCCCAGATCCCAAAATCAACTTCCGAATCCCGACGAATCATCCAACGCAAAAACATATTCAGTTTTTTCTGTGGACTTTTTGCAGAAACCTCAAGAAAAGCACATAACTTTTCCATCGGTATTCCGGTATACACATTTAAAGCTTCCTCTAAACTGTCAAAGCAGGAGTAAGCTGTATACAAACGCTGAAAATATCCATAAAAATCATCATATGACAGCATTCGATAAAAACTATTCTTCGCTCCCGCAGGGAAATCGTCCTTCCAACGGCATGATAATACATATCGGTAAGGCGAATCTCCCATTAATCCATGTAACTCCTCTGCTTTCTTCCGTATCTGCTTACGATTACCAAAACTCATTATTGCCGTCAGCAGACCGCTAATTTCAATGTCCTGTTTCAGTGTGTAACGATGAGGGAACTGCACCGGATCACTTTCTATAAAACCGGCACAATGATAAATTTCCGCACACATCAATAGCTTGTTCTTTATATCTTCAGTCATTTCAAAAAAAGGTATCAATCATTAAAGATGCAAAAATACATATTCTAATTCTATTTTCACTCCAAATATAAAACTGACATATCTTTTAGATTATGGTATAATATTGGCATATTAACCATAGGAAGGAACAACTTTCCCAATAACGAGATCGTGATTAACAATCTTATTTTTAAATATTTGCAATATTCAAAGTAACTACTAAAAAGCTCAATAGAAGCTTTCTATTTTGAAAAAAGCATTCCATTTTGAAAAAAGATTAGCAACCAATAAAATACCAGATAACGATGAAAGTTTGTAAATTTGAAAAAATAAAGAACGAGGAAGAGATAATATGGATTATTGATTGTATCCGAAACGAACATCCTCATGTAGTAGTAATTCCAACAGCAATACCTCTACAGAAATGGCTACAAAAAATTTCTGCCAGCTGGTTTCACCATGAAGACGAAACTTCACATTCTATAATCAATACAATAGAAGAATATTACTATACATTAGCAGATCATCTTATCACAAGTAATAAACTTAACAAAGACATAAATGTACTTATCCAAAAATACTGTAATAATATCCACAACTTAGTGGAAGGAAAAGCTGATTTACTTATAGATAAAATAATAAAAGCTGAAATATACCGACTATTTAGCCATTTATTTACTTATTGCCTACGTGAACAAGGTATAAATGCCAAGTTACTCGACACCAGCATATTTATGCAACTCAATCTTGAACGAAAGCCTGACATTCCCTATATCCAGGAAAATATCCGACCATATATAGAGCAAAATCAGGATACTGAAATATTCATAGCTCCTCTCTCCTTATGCCAGAACGTATATGGTGAAATAGATTTTGTTAACAAAAAATACAATGATTATTACACTATCATATTGGCTACGGTCTTTAATGCAAATGAAGTCCTCTTATCAACAGAAATCAATCATATCTGTGCAAATCTAAATAACCAGCGCGAACAACACTCTCTGACTTATGCAGAAGCCGAACAACTGATAAATAATGGTGCATATTTACTTTATGCAGATTGTATCACTCTTGCAGCACATTCAGATATAGCCATCCGCCTGATAGATACCAATGATACGGCAACCGAAAAGCTATATATTTCTTCCCATGATACGAAAAACAATATAAAAGCGATACTTGTACAAGATTCGGTCACCCTCGCTCGTTTTACCTCATTGAATGTGCTCCCCGACTATTTACTGATGGGTAAACTACTGGAAGTTATAGGCAAATATAAAATCAAAATTATTTCTATGGCCTCATCCAATGTATCCGTTCCCATGATCCTAGCCGCCAGCCGTGACACATTGCGCATCATTCAGAGAGAACTACACAAATATGTAAAAATGACTACCGATGAGAATATGTCCGTAATACATGTTATAGGCTCCCTTCATTGGAAACACAAACAGATAGAAAGCAGTATTATAGAAACAATCAAAGATATTCCCATATCCCTAATCGCTTATGGCAGTAATGACCACTGTTTGACTATATCAGTCCATACTACCGACAAAAACAAAGTCATCCGTTTATTATCACAACAATTTTTCAGGCAACTTTCCGCTTAGCAGGAAACAGGGTAAGCAACATATACCGTATTCCTACCGTAATCCATACGGAAAAAACAAACGGAGCAGTCAGTGTAGTAATTCCGACATCCATTCCCAAAAGTTGAAGAAAAACAGATAATAACACGGAGAATACGGCATATACTCCCCCGCTCCATGTCTTGTCTCCCAAAGCGATAGCGCATAACACACCATTATATCCCATTAGCCCTGCATTCAATACCGCAGATTCGACTCCTGCCCACAGAGCTACAGGAATAGGCAACAATGCTCCCAACACCGTATAGACAGCATTCACACGAGAATTAACCAAAATACCTAAAAGAAAAAACAGACCTGTCAATACAGCGCCACCTTGGAACATCACTTGTCCAATATTCAGGCTAAACGACTGTAAGAAAGCGAATGCTTGCGTTCCCGCAGTATTTTCGGATTTCAATAGTAAAGAAGGAAACCAGCAAGAACAGACAAACAGTAATATCCATACAGACAGAATAAAAGGAGCCGTAAATCCGGAGATAAAACGTTGCAAACTAAAAAGCCGTACAATCCACGTGGATAGGCAAGAAACAACAATCAATAATAGCAAGGAAGGCAAAGTTATCGACATAAATACCCCTATCGCAATCCCCACCAGCGTCCCATTGAACCCATACAAACCATTTTCAATATCTTCGCGACTATAACCGAACAAGTAAGCTGTCAATGTACCTACTATATTACCAGCTACAGCTAATAAAGCCATCTGCCAGGAGTTTAGCAAAACACCAACTAACATCAATCCCCCCGACAGTGCATTATTCTGAAACATCACCTGCCCCACTCCCCGTCCCAATATAAGCAAAAATTTACCCATAAATTTCTTCTTAATCTATTAAGCAATTATAATTCGAAGGAAAAAGTATATATATTTTATCTATCACACATAATAAACAGACATTTTTATACATTCATTATACAAAGAGTTGCCCTATTATTGAGCAACTCTTTTAAATATAAAACTTCTTAAGTTCAAACTTAACTTGTGATACCTTATACGGACATATTCTTACTTATAAGTTAACGGAACTTCAAAGATATTCACTCACAAAACCTGCTATTATCCAAAGCTGAAGGGAAAAGTGCTTTCATCAGATAAAGCAATTAATCCATTTTTCCGTTGGATACAAATTTTGTTCTCTCGTGCCAACCAACCAGCGGCCAATGCTGTACTTTCTACGCTTAGGTTTAATCTTCTCGCCAATTCAGGTATTGAAATTTCACCAATTTCTTTCAGGGCATACCAGACCTTTCCGGCATTGTTCCCTACAATTGTTTTATCCATGGCTATTTTTATTAATAATTCGGTTACAATATAATCATTTTCAATAATAGTTTATAACAAAACCAGCTTTTTCATTTTAGTTTTTGACATTATTTAAAACAAGAAAATCAAATTCGCAATTAACGGTTAAAAATTTGGCCATGGTTCACACCATAACACCACTGTAAGGTACATTATATATCAAAATAAATTCTCAAAACAGGTATAGGACAACCATAGAAAGAAAATAGAAAGTTGACATTTCCGCAATATCGGACAAGTCATTTCGTTTTTTTACCAATACCTTTGCGAAGTGAAATACCAAAATTAGTTATGCAACAGAAAAAAACAACGAAAGAGGAATATCAAAAGTGCGTAAATGTTGTAGTGGAATACATCATCCAACATTTAGGAGAAGATATTGATTTAAAATCTCTGGCCAGAATTTCAAACTTTTCTCCTTTTTACTTTCACCGGATCATGAAAGCTTTTCTCGGTGAACCGATTGGTACGTTTATTGTCCGGACGCGGACAGAAGCTGCCGCACGCCTACTCCGCTACTCGGATATTCCGATTGCTGACATCGCCTACCGGATTGGTTACGCATCCCCTTCTTCATTATCGAAAGTGTTCAAGCAATTTTATGGCATTTCACCTTTAGAATATAGAAACAATAAAAACTTTGTAATTATGAAACCAGCGATTATCAGGCCAGACCTGGAACTAAAAAAAGAGATCAGAAATGTCTCCGAACGGAATGTGATTTATATCCGCCTTACAGGCGACTACAAACTGAATGATTACGGTGGCACTTGGGGCCGTTTATTCCAATTCATCAAAGAACAAAAACTGCCGATGGGAGATTTCAGCCCGCTTTGCATCTACCACGATGATCCGAAAGTGACGCCAGCCGAGAAACTGCGTACAGACGTATGCATGGTAATGCCTGTAAAGGTTGCCCCCAAAAGTGATGTGGGATTCAAGGTTATCCCAGCCGGACGTTATGCTATTTTCCTTTATAAAGGCCCGTATGACAATCTGCAAGCTGTGTACGATACGATTTACGGAAAGTATCTGCCCGAAATGGAATGTACGATACGTGATGAAGCCAGTGCTGAACGCTATCTGAACAATCCATGTGACACTCCCCCCGAAGAGTTGTTGACGGAGATCTATATTCCGGTAGAATAATCCGGATAAGGGGACGAAGGAACAGCAGTCACTTCCAGACAGGCTGTTCCCGACAAATGAGAAATGTTGATTTGCGGCCGGAGGTTTATTTCATGAAAGACAGCAGACATCCGCTTGAGATTATACTCAGGAAGAGTGTATAAACGACGAAGAAAAAACTGTTCTATCAACCGAATACAAACTGCATTATCAGAAGTATCCGTGACCTGTTTCACTAAATCCGACAGTTCTACATCTTCCATCGCATCGGTATCTACAGTCTGCCCACGGAACAAATGACTGGGTATATGAAACAATGCTTTTACCGCATAAGGTTGAAAAACAACAGTAATCATCTCTATCCTGCCTGTAGACATCACATCCGAGAAACCGACCGATTGTCCGGAAATAAAGGATTGGGGTTGCAGCTCCGACTCGCCCAACAAAAGAAGTTGTTTCCCTTTATGGAATACCAGTTGCATGCAGCCAATAGGCAGAGTCCGTTCGGAGACAGGAGCTATTGAGTCGTCTTGCAATATCCAGTAATGCCGTATATAGGGAGCCAGTGCAAAACAGGGTTTTATCAGTTGAAATGATTGCATATAACAAAGATATTATTTCTTAATCCAAATGCAAAAGTAAAACTCCTGTTTAAAAGGGGATAGTAAAAAAAGGACTTCTTTGCTTAATTAAAAAAGCATCCCCTGCTTGAAGAAACATGATTGCAACTCATTCAAACAGAGGAAGAATTCTTTAGATAACGGAAAGTCCATATTCGTAGGCTTCCGACATCGCATTGTAATCTGCATCGGAATATGCGCCTTTATCTCTTGCTTTCTGCATATCTTTCATAAACGATTCCACAGAAGACAGGAAGCTATAATAATTCTTTTGCTCTTCATCATAGCCTGTGACAGTAGGAAGTTTCTTTGCAGCTTCGAGTTCTTTCTTCAATTCTGCCATCTTCACATCAATGCGAGCACCCTCCAGTACATGTTTGCGGGAATAAAGATTCATTATGCTTTGCACAGTGCCGGACATCTTACGCATAGCCATGATTTGATCTTTCAACGGTTCGTCGGCAAGAAGTTCTTTTTCAGCCTGTTCCGTGAGAGGGCTTAGAATATCAAAAATCACTTGTTTATATTCGGACATTTCTACACTTAGCCGATAGTTTTCATCCAAGAGCTTGCCAGCCTTGGCTGTCTCTTTGGCCTGCTTGTAAGAGAGAAACTTATTAAAATTATCATAGAATTGCGCCCGTGCACTGAAAAGTCCTCTATAACTCTGCTTCAGATTCTGACGGACTTGTATATTAAAGTAATCTCCCGGATCCATCAATTCCGCAGTGTCTCTGGCAGATACTTCAGGCGGTGCTATCGGAGATACTTCAGGAACTTTTCCTGTCTGTTCCATATATCCCAAGACCGCATTTACGTCTTTTGCATTAGCTACATGCCTCAACACGATGAGCGATGTATGATAATAGTTTATCACTTTACTGGCATTATCCAATTCCTCCGGAGTGACGGAGGACGCAGCCTGTTTCTTGTTTCCTCCCGAACAGGAAACCAATAAGAAAGCACCTATCAGTGCTCCAAACAATAAGATATTCTTCTTCATAATAATGGTTAGTTTATTGAGTCTTTCGTACTATAACAATAAAAATCGTTTTTTGTTATAGACAAACAATGCATATTCGAAAAGTGTAGTGGAGAGATTTAAGATGCTGTTGACTATGATTAAGGAATAAACAATCATAGTGTATAAAAACAAAAAATGGCTACTCATCACGAGCAACCAATCTTTTGTTAACCTTAAATCTAATACTTATGAAAAAAACACTGTACAAAGGTACCATATTTCAGGTAAATAGCAAATTTTAGAGCCTAAACAGCCCATATTATAACAGGGTTTAATAATCCGGGAAGCGTATTAACATTTCAGACTTTGCACGTTAACATTTAACATATTCATTCACACAAGTTACTTCTTGGGTAAGTAAGAATAATCCGAAGATGATATCGTAAAGGAACGGGAGGTGAAAAGCCTGCGGGATAACCAATATTCGTTGTTTTGATGAATCAATCCGAAACTCTGGTTGTTTTCTGTTTGTTTCTTTTTCGTACTAGGTTTTGAATTAAACAATGATAGCCTTCCTATTCCTATTGATTTCTATGGGCATTCTTTTATAATCGATTCACTATTTAGACTCATTTCATTCGTTACTTTTACTTCGTATAACTATAGTGTACTTTGCGTATGACTATAGTTATACGCAAGGGAGACTATAGTTATTCTTGCGGAATACTATAGTCATACGCAAAAAGAATAAGTAACGCGGCTAATCTGATTAGGCAGAAAAAGAAATAAAAATAGTATTTGGCTCCTTCCCGCACCAATATGAAAAATGACAACTGCATAGGGACTTGCAGTTAGGGTATTCTACTATTAATAGAATGTATTATGCTTGTTTTTATACAGTATTTGTATTATTGATTAAAATGGTATTGTTTAGATTATCAATGATTTAGTTGATTCTTTGTCTATTATAAAAGCTTATATAAAAATCCCCGGGATATCTATCGTCCGGGGATTTTATTTAGATGTAAAGTCGAAATTTATTTGATTCTCTTGTATCCATACACAGCCAAATCACCCAATTCCTCTTCAATACGGAGTAACTGATTGTATTTAGCCATACGGTCGGAGCGGCTTAAAGAACCTGTCTTGATCTGCCCGCTGTTGGTAGCTACTGCGATATCGGCGATAGTAGCATCTTCTGTTTCACCCGAACGGTGAGAAGTAACAGTAGTGTATCCATGACGGTGAGCCATTTCGATAGCGTTCAGTGTTTCTGTCAGCGAACCGATTTGGTTTACTTTAATCAGGATAGAGTTGGCACAGCCTTTTTCGATACCCATTGCAAGGAAATCTACGTTGGTTACGAACAGGTCGTCGCCGACCAACTGACACTTGTCGCCCAGCTCGGCCGTCAGCATCTGCCAACCCTCCCAGTCGTTCTCGGACATACCGTCCTCGATCGAATCGATCGGATATTTGGCAACCAGGCTCTTGAGGTACTCGACCTGCTCTTTCGAAGAGCGCTTTGCACCGTTCGCACCCTCGAACTTCGTATAGTCGTAAACGCCGTCTTTGTAGAACTCGGACGAGGCGCAGTCCATTCCGATGGCCACATCGCCGCCCTCGCACTTGCGGCCGGGCTTGTAGCCGGCCATCTTGATGGCCTCGATGATCGACTCGATGGCATCCTCCGTGCCGTTGAGCGCGGGAGCGAAACCACCCTCGTCGCCTACGGCCGTCGAGAGGTTACGGTTGTGGAGCACCTTCTTCAGGTTGTGGAACACCTCGGCGCCCATGCGGATAGCCTCCTTGAAGGTGGGGGCACCCACGGGACGGATCATGAACTCCTGGAATGCGATCGGGGCGTCCGAGTGCGAACCGCCGTTGATGATGTTCATCATCGGAACGGGCAGCGTCTTGGCGTTCGCGCCGCCGATATAGCGATAGAGCGGCATGCCGAAATAG
>OHDP01000093.1_pt1 | contig 62818 bp, 55 predicted proteins | sample 1567011 | NCBI WGS metagenome assembly OHDP01 (sample SAMEA3879532, study PRJEB24766) | human gut metagenome | biome: human-associated habitat; feature: feces | place: USA | collected 1985/1987
TAACGCATAAAAATACCCCTTTCACTGGATGTCCAGTAAAAGGGGTACATATCAGTTAATAAGCGGTCGTTTTTGCGTTGATATTTAGTTTATATTAGCCAACACACCACATATTGACTCAAACCGTCTAACGGATACTTGCTTGTTATTTTTTATACCTACACATTTTAGCACATCAAAAATGTATTTGCAATAGTCTTAACGAAATAGAACAAACCTATTATGTAAAATGGACGGATATTGTTTTCGTTTTGCGTTAGGGAGAGTTTCATCTCCATAACGCAACGAAATACAATATCCGTCCATTTCACATTCATGCTTTTGTAAGTATGTCAGACTGCAATATTTTGTTTGTAATCCAAAAGTCTTTATACAAGAGAATAATATGTTGAATTTCTTTATATCTAAGACTATAATGAACATATATTCTTGATATATAAGAATAAGTCTTAGAAGTTAGGAAAAAAAGTGCAATTATGATCACATATATTTGCCACAATAAAAATGACAAAACAGGTGAGAATCTGCCATGTACAAATAATCGATGTGAGACAAGTATATGTCCTAGTTGTGGCGGACGGTCAGATGCCATTTCAGAGATTTTCTGGTGTCCAGAATGTCAGGTGCCGATTTACGAGAAGACTTGTCCGGTTTGTGGACAGGAAGGAAAAAAGCTGACCAGTGATGTAAGACCGGTGTTTCCGGAAGAACGTCTGCTGTTAGAAATCATTTTGGAAAAGCCGTTTGCATTTGAAAAAGATTCTGTCTGGAACGGCAACGGAAATAATTATTTTGTAAATGGAAAAAAAATTAAATTTTCTGTCAAAGATCTGAAAAATAAGGATGCAGATGCGATTCGAAAGCAATATGAAAAATTAAAAGCGCAGAATACTTATCAGTACTTTGAAAAACAGATGGAACGTTTTATTTTGTGCAATAAAGAACGATATAACCGGATTGTGGAAGAGGCGAAGGGGTATATCAGAAGCATGACAGAGAATTTTGATATCACAGATATGTTTGTCTCGTTCAGCGGAGGAAAGGATTCTACTGTCACAGCAGATCTGGTGACACGTGCTTTAAGCAATCCACAGATCATGCATATTTTTGCATAAAGAAAACGCAGAACTATATCTGCTCATGTGCAATAAATTTAATAATATTGATCATGAATTGATTTCAGAAGCAGAATTTCGTGATATTCATGTTAGATTTGTTAAGGAAATTAAAAAACTTGATAAGGACGATAAAAAGAATGTTATTGATATAAAGACGCAGTTCGATAGCATCATTACAGAACTTGATATGATACAAAAGGAATCGAAGTATGTAGGAACAAGCAAAGTATTTCAAGTAGAGCGCGGGCGTGTGTATAATGCAGATGAGTTCGAGGCAAGCGGACTAAAGAATATTACAAAATATGATGAATCTTCAAAAGAACAAAGCAATAAAGAGAATAAAGCCAGATAGTTTTGAGGACGTGGGAGAGATTCTGCGTCCTATTTTTGTGCAGTTTCATCGCAATACAGAACATTAATTCGATATGCAAGAGATGATTATTGGACAGTATAAGGTGATATAAATAAAGCATAAGGAATGATGATAAATGAGTTAATGATGAACTTTTATGGAGGTGGCAGTTATGCATATACTAGCGTTTATTTTAATATTTGTAGTCGGTTCAATTATTGCTGCTTGTGATGGAGATTATTCGGGAATAGCTGCAATCGGTAAATTTGTAGGATTTTTTGTATTGTTATTCGCAGTATTATGGTTATTTACCCAGCCTGTTTTATTGATAATTGCTATTGTTGTACTGGTTTTAATTGTGATAGGTTGCTCTGCGAAGTAGCATATGCAGATTAAATATAATGGTGTACCGATATTAGGACTTGCAGTAATTATATATCTTCTCTTATATGGTTATTTATGGTATCATATAAGAGAAGTTTTTAGTTTTATCGGGGAGTTAGGAGGTGCGATATGCCTAAATCGTCAAATCAGAAATTGAAATTGATATATCTTATGAAAATTCTATTGGAACGGACGGATGAAACGCACAGTATTACTATGCCGGAGATTATTGAAGCACTCGCTGCGTATGACATAAGTGCGGAACGCAAAAGTTTGTATAATGATATTGAAAATTTAAGAGTGTATGGTCTGGATGTTATAGGAACGCAGGAAGACAGGACATATTCCTATCATATAGGGAACAGACAGTTTGAACTTGCAGAATTAAAATTATTGGTTGATTCTGTGCAGTCAGCAAAATTTATAACAGCTAAGAAGTCAAATGAACTTATAAAAAAGATAGAAGGGCTTGCCAGTAAGTACGAAGCATCACAGCTACATAGGCAGGTATTTGTGGCTGGTCGTGTAAAGACGATGAATGAGAGTATTTATTACAATGTTGACAGGATACATACAGCAATAGCAGAAAATTCGAGGATAACATTCCAGTATTTTCAATGGAACGTTGACAAGAAGATGGAACTGCGCCATGATGGAGCACTTTACGAGGTCAGTCCATGGTCATTATCCTGGGATGATGAAAATTATTACTTAATTGCGTATGACAGTAATGAGGAAATAATTAAACATTTTCGTGTAGATAAAATGCTTTATATCAAGTCAAACGGCAAAGGAAGAGAAGGAAGGCAGGCATTCAAATCATTTGATATGGCTGCATATGCCAGAAAAATGTTTGGCATGTATGGAGGCAAAGAAGAGTGGGTGCGCATTGAGTGCGACAATTCTTTTGCAGGTGTTATGATAGACCGTTTTGGCAAAGAGGTATCCATGATCAGATTGGATGATAAACGCTTTGTAGTCAATGTTGAGGTTGCAGTCAGCAGACAGTTTTTAGCTTGGATCATAGGTCTTGGTGAGGGAGTAACGCTTGCTGGACCAGATAATGTTGTTGAAATGATGAATGCTGAAATTGACAGATTGATAAAACAATATAAAAAATAAGAACAAAAATTCGATATGCAAGGTGTGTTTATGGGACACCTTATTTTTTATAATAAGAATCAGATAAGAGATAAACTCTTACTGGTTCTTATTTTTTTGGAGCAGGTGAGGTGGCAGTCGAAACAAAAGTTCGATATACAAGGGATGATTATAGGACAGCATAAGTAGTACTATATAATCAGAAAAAAACGAATAACCTTGATAATTCTTGATTACAGGAGGTATGGCAATGAAAAATTGGATGGATTTAAATGGCGATGGCAAAATAGATGGTGCGGAAATGATGTTTGCAGGAGAAATGCTTTGCACCAGCAGGGAAGAACATGAAGCATTATTTGGAGATGCCGGAGACTTCGAGGATGACGCAAAGGATGATTTTGAGATTGATGCAATGGCAGCAGGACTTGACGTTGATGAATTAGAACTTATGGATCCTGATGACAGGGCAGAGGCATTGGAAGATGCAGGGTTAGACCAGGATGATTATGATTTTGACTGAGTTTTTTGCAAGGGAGGCTGATTTGTATGAGAAAGAATTCATTTGGACAGGGACTGGCAATATTTTTTGTGATAATAGGTGTTCTGTTTGTAATAGGTTCAATAGGTGAAGCAAGTGAGCCTAAGTGCATTAAGGCAGGATGTGATAATAAGCAGGCAAGTGGAAGTAGTTATTGTTATCTGCATAAAACATATACTGGAAGCAGTACATCACATAGCAGTTCATCATATAGCAATAAATCATCCGGCAGTACTTCTAAGAGTAGTACAAGTAGCTCTGGTTCAAGCAGTAGTTACAATAGTAAATCAAATTCAACAAATAATTCATCATATAGTAGCGGCACAAAGAAAAGTACAACGACAAAGAAGAGTACATATGATTCTTATGATGATGGCTATGATGATATCTATATGGATGGTGATTATGACTATGACAGATATGACAGAGACAGCGATTATGCAGATGGTGTAGATGATGCAATGGATGAGTACGGAGAAGACTGGTAAAGCTGATAAAGTTTTGCGGAAAGGAGACCATTATGGAAGAACTTTATTTTACAATAGCAGGTTGCAGTCATTATTTTGGCAGTGATTTTATGGAAAAAGGAATGAAAGTCAAACTTGAAAAAGAGCCGGATAATGAGTACGACAAAGAAGCAATATAGGTAAAGGTAAAAGGTCTTGGCAAGATAGGATATGTGGCTAACAGCCCTTTTACTGTTAAAGGTGAGTCTATGAGTGCTGGCAGGCTGTATGACAAAATTGGAGATAAGGCGAAAGGAAAGGTTGTATTTGTAGTTGATGGAGGGGTTGTATGTAGAATTACTGATATAGAGATGAATAAACAGCTAAAAGAAATGGATAAAGAGTTATAACATCTAGATACAGATAGGGCAAATATAGTGGTTCTATCTGTATATTTCTATAAAATAAAAGGGGAATAATTGAGGAAATAGTATTTTGAAAACGAAAATGATTAGAAAATAAATGAAAATCGCATACATGTGCGATTTTTATACACTAATGCAAAAAGAAATGTTGCCTTGAAAAAATTGAAATGATATAATAATCATGGAGCTTTGTACATATTTGAGACTTAAATTCTAGAGAGGTAATTGAATGAAGGTTAGCTATAAAAAATTATGGGTTATGTTGGCTGAAAAGGAAATTTCAAAACAGAAGTTTAGAGAACAATTAGAATTGTCTACTGGAACTATGACCAAATTGAATAAAGGAGAAGAAGTATCAATGAACACACTTCTTCGTATCTGTGAATATTTTGATTGTAATTTTGGCGATATATGTGATGCTGTTAAGATAGAGGAGATAGAAAAAAAACAGGAGGAAGTGTCATGAGAGAACTTGTTTGCCCACGGCATATGTGCAAGGTACCTCTTGGAAAATGTATGGAATGGGATATAGATGAAGTTACAGGTGAAAGAATTCAATGCAATGAAAAGCCTGTAATGTCTACTACATTGTATTGGTGTAAACAATGTAATGTCCCAATTTATGAAGAAAGTTGCCCTTTATGTGGAGAAAAAGGAAAGTATATTGCAACTGATATACGACCTGTATTTCCAGAAGAAAAAATATTACTTGCGATCCTTTTAGAAAAAGATGATCCACTGTGCTTTGAAGAGCTATCTGTATGGAATAATACAAATTTTTACTTTATAGATGGTGAAAAAATACAAGTTTCTATAAAGGATTTCAATGGTAAAACATTAGATGAAATTCAAAAAATTAAGAAAAAATATGATGAATACTCAGCTCAAATTGACTACTCAAAGTTTGATAAAATTGTTAGCAGATTTATTCAAGCAAATGAGAACAGATATAATGAAGTTACAGATGAGGCAATTAGTTTTGTACAGGGATATAAAGAAAGATATTCCTTAGAGGATATGTTTGTATCTTTTAGTGGAGGAAAGGACTCTACGGTTACATCAGATATAGTAAGAAGAGCGTTTTCATCGAATAAGGTATACCATATTTTTGGAGATACAACATTAGAGTTTCCTTTGACATATGAATACAAAAAGAGATTTGCAAGAGAGCATAGGGTACTTCCAGCAAAAAATTATGAAAAGAATTTTGAATCTCTATGTGAACAAATTGGACCACCAAGTCGTGTTATGAGATGGTGCTGTACTGTTTTTAAAACAGGAGCGATAACACAGACTATTGCATCAGCATTTAAAAATAAAACTAATATTTTATCGTTTCAGGGAATACGGCATAATGAATCATTAAGTAGAAGCAAATATGATAGAGAAAGTAAGAGCCCTAAGATTACAAAGCAAACAGTTGCTGCACCTATTATAGAGTGGACAGATTTTGATGTATGGCTTTATATTTTAACAACTGGAATAGATTTTAATGATGCTTATCGTCTTGGTTATTCAAGAGTAGGATGTTGGTGTTGCCCTAATAATGGTTCTTGGTCAGAATTTTTATCAAAAGTGCATATGTATGAACAGTATGTGCATTGGAGAAAAATTTTAGTTGATTTTGCTAAGAAAATAGATAAACCAGATCCTGAAGAATATGTTGATGAGGGTGGTTGGAAAGCACGACAAGGTGGAAATGGAATAGATATTGCAGAGAGATCAATTATTTCATATGAGCCGTGTGCAACGGAAGACAATGCATTTAATTATGAATTGCAGAAACCCATTACGAAAGAGTTCTATGAGTTATTTAAACCTTTTGGGTATATCAATATCCAATTAGGAAATGAGAGATTAGGTGAGGTTTATGTACTTGATAAAAAGGGAAATGTGGCTCTTGTATTGCAAGGAAGAATTGGCTCAACCAAATTAAAGGTAACGATTAAAAATGAAAGATTAGCGGGTGCAACAAGTTTGAAGGTTGCTGAAGGAAAAATTCAGTGTCAGCTTACCAAATATCAGATGTGCATAGGCTGTAAAGCTTGTGAAAGTGTTTGCAAACATAGTGCAATAAAAATCAAAGAAATGGAAGATGGTAGCATATCATATAAAATTGATGATCAAAAATGTAAGAGATGTACAGAGTGCGTTAATCATTTTAATGCAGGCTGTTACGTAAGAAAAGTGCTTACCATTAAGAGAGAAGGATAACATGACAAATAAAGTTATTTATAAATTAAAAGGACATGAAAAATTCCCACTGAGAGAGGGCTGGATAAATAAGGGCTTATCTGTAGCAAAAGAAAAAGGCACACATATATTTTTGGAAAGTCAAGGTCCAGATATGTTAGGTGTTGGTACTAATATGGTTAAGTCTATACGATATTGGATGCAAGCATGCGGATTGTTGGTTAAAGATGGTAACAAAGAAATACTTTCCGATATGGCAGAAATTATTTATATGAATGATCCATATTTGGAAGATATTTTCTCATTATGGATACTTCATTCAAATATTACTAAAAACATTGAACAGGCTACGGTGTGGTATATGTTTTTTAATAGGTTTAATGTTGATTCTTTCAACAAAGCTGATATGCAAAAGAAAATGCAACAGGAACTGTTTAATTATGTTGGACAACAAGTAACAGAAAGCTCATTAAAAGATGATATTGACGTATTATTAAATATGTATTCAAAAGGCGATAATAAAAATGAAGATCCAGAGGATAAGATAATTTCGCCTTTTACCACACTTGGAATAATAAAGAAAGAAGATGAGACCTATTATAAGATTCAACCAGACTTAAGAAGGATAGCCAATGAATTAGTGCTATATGAGATAAGCAGTTTATTAGATCATAATAAATCTATAAGCATTGAAACAATAGCATCTGGTGAAAGAAGTCTTGGTGCGATATACAATATGACAATGGTTACTGTTAATAAGTATCTGGATAATCTTGAAGCAATGGGATACATTCGAGTGGATAGAACAGCAGGACTGGATATGGTATATCCGGAAAATATGAAGAGCCCAATAGAAATTATTAGAGATTATTATAGAAAATAAAGGTGGATAAAAGCATGGCAGTTACAAAGTTAAGCCAGATTGTAAAATTAAATGGCAGTTTTAGAAATTCTATTAATCTGTATCTGAACTTAAATAAAAAAGAAAAGATTGATAGTTATATTCCTACAAAGTCATCTTTGAATATATTAAAACGATATGTTGGTTCTGTAATAAAGAACAAAGACCATTCTACGATATTGATTGGTTCTTATGGCAAGGGAAAATCACATTTGTTACTGATTCTTTTAGCAATAGTGAGTATGCAGCGTACAAAAGAAAACAATGAGATTGTAAAGAGCCTTTTAAAAAAGATAAGAATGGTTGATGAAGAGACATTTGAAATTGTTTCAAGTGTGTGGAATAAGAAAGGACGTTTTTTGCCCGTTATTATTTCGGGAAGTATAGATGATGTAAGTCGTTCTTTTATGATTGCATTAAATGATGCATTAAAGAGAGAAAATTTAATGAATTTGATGCCGGATACTTTTTTTAGTATTGCAGAAGACACTATATGTAGATGGAAGAAGGAATATCCTGAAGTTTATATAAATTATGAGAAGGCATTGAAGAAAAATGGTGTCTCTATAAATGATATTAAAAATGGATTGAAGGTATGTGATCCGAAAGCTCTTGAAGTTTTTAAGAGCGTATATCCTTCATTAATGGGGGGAGAGCAGTTTAATCCTCTTACAGGTAGCGAAGTGTTGCCTATGTATCAAAGCGTAGCTGATAAATTACGTGAACAGTACGGATATAGTGGGATTTATGTGGTTTTTGATGAATTCAGTAAATTCATTGAGGGACAAGAAAAGCACTCTATTGGTGGAAATATGAAGTTTCTACAGGATATGTGTGAACTGGCAAATGAATCAAAAGACACACAAATTTATATGACAATGGTAGCTCACAAATCAATAAAGGAGTATGGAGCATATCTTTCAGAAGCTGTAATTAATGCGTTTACAGGGATTGAGGGGAGAATAGAGGAAGTATTATTTAATACTTCTTCAAAAAATAGTTACGAATTAATACAAAATGCTATTGAGACGGACACAAGCAGATTGGCTGAAATTCCAGAAGCTGATAAGTATTTTGGAAGAGCAAAGGTGGATGAATACTATAAAATACCAGCTTTTAGATCTACGTTTACCAATATTGATTTCGAAGAAATAATCGTTAAGGGATGTTATCCTCTTAGTCCTGTATCAGCATATGCATTGCTTAATATAAGTGAAAAAGTAGCACAGAATGAAAGAACCCTATTTACATTTATATCTAAAGAAGAGCCTAAAAGTATGGCACAGTATGTAGTGGAGCATACATTTAATAATGAGTGGATAGTAACACCGGATAAGATATATGATTATTTCCAGAATTTGTTCAAAAAAGAAATTGGAAATGAAAGAGTTCATACAGAATGGTTAAATGCTGAGTATGCAATTGCTAAGGCAAAGGAAACAGGTAAAATACGTATGCTTAAGACCTTGGCGGTAATAAATATAATAAATAAATTTGATGAAATGCCACCTACTGAAGAAATTTTGAAGATAGCATCAGGATTGCCAAATGCTTCGGAAATTTTAAATTCACTAGTGGCGAAAGAACTCATTTATAAAAAAGAAACAAATAATTGCTATGTATTCAAAACACGGGCAGGAGCATCGCTTAAGTCTGAGATTAAGAGACGGAGAGTTTTAAAGGATTCAGTTAATTTATCGCAGGTCTTTTCAGACGTTAGTAATAACCAATATATTTTGCCTAAGAGATACAATAACACATATTCAATGACGAGATATTTTAGATTTGAATATCTAGATGTTGTAGATTTTTTGAAACTTGAAAATGTGGATGTATTATTGCATGATGGAAAATTTCAGGATGGAAAGGTAGTAGCGTTATATTCTTTAGATAATTCTAATCGTACAGAACAGATTATGAAGAAAGTTGCGGAACTTACTTCGTATAATATAATTGTGATTTACACAGAAAAACCATTCGCAATGATGGACAAAGCAAGAGACTATGAGATTATACAGAATATAAAATCTGATGACAAATTTATGAAAGAAAATGAGATTTTATCTAAAGAACTTGTTGTTATGGAAGAAGATATTGAAAAGATATTATCTGATTATCTTGAAAATGAATTTGAACAAATGGGTTCACATATTACTATTTATTATGATGGTGACAAATGGGTACTAGATGAAAATATTTGTACGGGTATAGCAGTGGATATTGTATGTAATCATTTCTATTCGGAGACAGTTGTTATCAATAATGAATTAATAAATAAGCAGTATATAAAAACAGCTCCGATTAAAAAATCTAGAAAAATTATTATGCAGAATATATTAGGCGAAGGTCCGGCTGAGAGCTATCTGTCAGGGACAAGTTCAGAGGCTACTATATATAGAGCTGTAATGGTAAATTCTGGAATATCATCAGATGATAAGCCAGATAACGTTAAGAAACTTCTGGGGATTTTTAAATCGTTTTTTGATAGTTGTGTAGATGAAAAAAAATCTCTAAGTATTTTGGTTAATAGATTTTGTGGGAAACCATTTGGGATGAGAGCTGGGGTTTTACCAATATTACTTGCTTATTCATTATCTAAAAGAAACGAGGATATCGTTGTGTATTATGAAGATCGTGAAATCGCACTTGATGTGGACACGATTATAAATATGGTAGATTATCCAACAAAATATTCAATTTTTATTTCTAAGGATAGTGCGGATAAGGATAGATACTTATATAACCTATATGATTTATTTGCAGATAAAGCAGATAAAAATCTCTCTGGGAATAGAATTGCAAATATTTTGACATGTATGCAACGTTGGTATCGAGGATTGCCACAGGTAACCAAAAACATAAGAAAAGATAATGAATATATTTCAAATGAGAGAATATTAAAAGCATTGCCAAAATTAAAAAATGTAATGCAGCGTATGGATGTAAATGCATACGAGGTGATTTTTGAAATATTGCCTAATATTTGTGGTTATGAGGATTATGATAAAACCGTTGAATTCCTTAGTGTATTAAAAACAAAACTGAACGGCTATATGGATTGGCTTTTGCAAAAAGTAACTGAGGTAACAAAAGATATTTTCAGATTGGATGGAAAAGATGATATGATTCATACCCTCAAAGCATGGTATGAAAAGCAAAGTGATGTGGCAAAGCATGGATTATATAATACTTCTATATCAGGATTTATGTCTTGCATAGGAGATATAGATACTTATGATGAATATTCTGTAGTACAAAAAATAATGAAAATTGTAACTGAAGTACATGCAGATTCCTGGAACGATAATACTTATAATGAATACGTGGATAAGTTACAACAACTTAAAAATGATATTGAGGCTATAGGGAGTGAAAATAGAAAGGGAAGTTGCGTTCTGTCATTTACAGGTAAAAATGGAGAGGTGATTCAAAAATATTATGATCCAGTAGATTCTGATGAGGGAACCATGTTTAGAAACATTATAGAGGATCAATTAGAGAGTTTTTCTGATCTGGATGTAAATGTGCGAGTTGCAATTCTGTTAGAAATGATAGAAAAAGTTATGCGAAAAGAGGAATAACATATGATTTATTTGGATAATGCCGCTACAACATATCCTAAACCAGAAGAAGTGTATCAAAAAATAGATTGGGCTAATCGTAATATTGCAATAAATGCTGGGAGAGGATCTTATAAAGCGGCACAAGAGGCTTCTAGACTGATTGAGGAAACTCGAAGACAATTGATTGAGTTAGTGCATGGTTTAGGTAATGAACATGCAGTATTGCTTCCATCGGCAACCATTGCTTTAAATGTAATTTTAAATGGTTTGTCATTTTCGGATGGAGATGTTATTTATGTATCCCCATATGAACATAATGCAGTATCCCGTACTTTGTACAGAATAAGTACTATAAAGAATATACATATTGAGGAATTACCAGTAAAAGATAATCTTGAAATTAATATGGATAAGGTTAAGTATTTGTTCATGAAAAATAAACCATCATGTGTATGTTGTACTCATATAAGTAATGTGACAGGATATATTTTACCAGTTGAAGAAATATTTGAGATAGCAAAAGAGTATGGAGCAGTAACCATCATGGATGCATCACAATCTTTTGGGCTTTTAGATATTGATATTAAAAAAATCAAAGCAGATTATATTGCTTTTGCAGGGCATAAAACTTTATATGGTCCATTGGGAGCAGCTGGTTTTATTGATAATGCAAGATTATCACTTGATACATTTATTGTAGGAGGTACAGGAAGTGATTCTTTAAATTTAGATATGCCAAGGCAAGTACCAGAAAGATATGAAGCTGCTAGTAAAAATATTGTAGCAATTGTTGGACTGCATGAAGCTCTGACCGTTATAGATAGGAATGGTAATTATCAAAAGGAAAAACTACTATCTGAATATGCAGTAGATAAATTGAAAAAATTAAAAAACATAATTCTTTATATACCAGAAAATCTTACCCAGCATATTGGAGTTATATCTTTTAATGTAAAGGGATATAAGGCAGATGATGTAGGAATGATTTTGGATGAAGATTTTGATATAGCTGTTAGGACGGGATATCATTGTGCACCATATATCCATAAATATTTGGATGATAAAAAATATCTTGGAACTGTAAGAATTAGCTTAGGACAGTATAATACAAAAAATGATATTGACCAGCTGATAGATGCTATAAGTGAATTATAAAAGATGAGAAAGAGGTTTGGATATGGACAATAATTTGTATATTGATTACTTGAATTCATTACATAATTATAATGCTCAAAATGAAAATGCATATGGTGAAAGAAATATTGATAATCCATATTTTAAAGACGTTATGGTTAGAGTAGGATTATGTGATTATATAAAGGAAAATCTTACAGTAAAAAAACCTCATATACTCATTTTGACAGGTCATGCCGGAGATGGAAAAACTAGTATAATGTATCAAGTCCTGACTGACATGGGGGCAGAGTTTGATGTAAAGGAAAAATTAAGTGAGATTACACTTCCAAATGGTGCAAAATGTTTATGTGTAAAAGATTTTAGTGAAATTCCAGAAGAAGAGCAAACAAATCATATCGACAGAATTAATGTGATGAAAAAATCTGTAGATATGGTGAAAAATGGAAATTATGTTTTCATGGTAGCTAATACAGGTCCGCTTATTAATACATTTGGTGAGTTATTCGATACAAATGATAATAAAGAAAAATCTAGAATTCAATTAATAAATATGATGGATAATAATGATGGAGAAATAAAATTCATTCAGGATGTTCCATTGTGTGTAATTAATGTAGCTACTGTTGATAATGTGTATTTTGCAACAGAATTTCTTGAGAAAATTATACAGGATAATTTATGGGAAAAGTGTGAGGCATGCAATAAACATCATTATTGCCATATATATAGAAATAGAAACTTAATTGTAGAAAATAAAACAAAAGTGTACGAGTTTATAAATAATCATTTTATCTGGTTAACAGAGTATGGTACACGATTGACTATTAGAAGCATGACAGAGCAGCTTGCATATATGATTACGGGGGGAATGTCCTGTGAGGAAGCGACTAATAATGATGCATATAAATATCTCTTTAGCAATTTGTTTTTTGGATATATAGGTACTAAATTAAACGCTAGAGCGTTGAACATCATTGCGATAGCAGCAGCGAATAAATGCATGTATGATCATAAAAGATTGCGATCTGATGAAAAACTTCTAGTAGGTAAAGAATATAAAGATATGTTTGGTAATGCAATTAAAGAGATTATAACGGATGCAGAAAAAAATAATGCATTTATTGGTGGTTGGACGGAATTCCTTCGTAGGACATATCTGTTTACTAATATAATCACGGATGATGTTGTGATATCACACGATTATGAAGATGTATTTTCAAAACAATTCAAGAGATATCTTGTGTTAAGGGATGGAATAGATACTCCATCAAAGACAGATGCAAATTTGATAGCAGATGCATTATCAATGATTTATATAGGAACTCCTAGTGATGGGACAGAAATTCCATTAACTTTGAGTAGAGAATCAGGAATCACACAAAATGTACAGTTAATTACAGGTACAATTCCAGTACGAAAACTGAGAGTTAAGTCAATAAAAACAAAAGACAGCACTTTTAATAAAGGTAAAGATAGATATGAACTAAGATTAGAAATTGATAGGACGAGCCTAGACACAATATTAACTTTGCCAATGTTGGATTATTTTGAAGAGCTGAAAAATGGTGTGATAGCAACAAATATTGATCCGCAACTATCGCATGGAGTTGAAAGCTTAAAAACACAAATATCTGAATTGCTTGAAGAGGATGAAGATGAAAATGTGATAGAAATTGTTGTTCTTAAAAATAGTGGCAATGATAATATTCGTCTCGAATTAACTGGTGACGGAAAAATCAGAGAAGTGTAGGAGGCAAGATTATGGAAACATTTCCAAAATGGATGGAAGATGATTATAGAAAAATTGCGAATAAAGGTCCACTATCTACATTGATTTTTGGACACAGATTTAAATCAGATCAGACTTTATATGAATATTTAACAGAATTTTTGTTAGTGTTTGTGTCTGCAAAAAATGCAGATTTAAACGAAGGAAAAATGCACTTTCATGATATTACTATTGAGAAAAGTCTTAGTTATTGGGTAGAACCAAGGATGGCTTTGCGAAGATTTATTTTTTATGACAAAGCAAAAAAGAAAGGTTCTATACCCGCAGATACCGAAGCTTATCGCGAAATGATAAATTTAATATCAGATAAAATTGATATAGGCGACAAAGAGCTGGCAAAAGAATACGTTGAGGATATTCAGGATTTGTTTCATGGCTATGCTGCTGTAGTAAGAAATAGATTTTGGGGTGCTCAAACACTGTTGCCCATATGTCCTGAATTTGTGTTGTGTGGAGTTGATCCTACTGAAAAAAAACGAAAGAAAGATGTTAATTGGGAAGATGACCCTCAAAGCTTAGATACAAAATTTGATTTTACAAAACATAACTTTTTGTCTAGAGGTGGTGAACTGTATTATCTGCATTTACTTCAAGGATTAGATGGTGACAAGAATAGACAGAATAAATTAGAGCATCTTTTAAATGACTTGGTAAATGGACAGTGTCAGAAAATTTCAAAATTAGCAAACTATGTTCAAGAGTCATGGGAAGAACAATATTTACTGGATAAGACTGCATTATCACAAAAGTTAGAAGTAGCATATATTCCGGCTACAGGTTACAAAGAATGTGGTAGAAGTAGCGTGGATGAATTGATTAGTTATCTTTCGTGTAAGTTACATCCAATAACAAGAATAGAAATTCTTGCCAAAGGTGTTATGTTTCAAATTATGCGTATGATGTCTTTTAGAGTAGCAGATTATCTTGGTAAAGAAACACCAATATGGATAGTAGATATGAAGGCAGAAAATACTGATACAGTAAAAAAAATTGCGCATGAGTCATTTAGAAGTTTAGAATCTGATTTTATGACTGCAATTAATAAAATGGCAAATGAGGCAGGAATTGCTGACGATGAACGAATGAAGAAGGTGCGTGAAGCACGTATTAATTCATTGGATATTTTTAAGAGCAAAGGAAAAGAATTACAGTGTATTATACCGATTTCAGGACCATTTGAAAGATTTACATTGTCTGAGGATACGATTCGGTTTCTTGTTTTGTCATTAATTCAACCAGGAGATAAGATGACATTAAAAATGTTTTTGGAAAAACTATATCAAAATTATAGGATAGTAATTGGTCCGGAAGAGTATAGAAAAAGCATGCAAGATTCAGCTATGGATTCTTCATTAGCGAATAGCTTTTCTGAAAATGTAGTTGCATTTCAGCAATTTTTACGTGCTACAGGTTTTTTAAAAGAATTGTCAGATGCGACTTCAATAGTTATTAATCCATATGAGCCAATTGAGGAGGTAATTTCATGAAATATGTTGTAAATAGAATTATTGAACTGATAATGGATAATGAGCCTTCTAAAGATAAAGAAACCATGATTAGAGTGGATGGATTTGATAGTATAAAAATCTATGAGCAGGTTGCATCAAAACTTTCAGAAGAACTTCTTAAAGAGGGGCTTTCTTTAGATATAAAGCTTGCAAAGAATAAATGGAATGCGTTTAAGAAAAAATCAGACAATACAACAATTTTACAATCTATGATGCAACATAATTGGGTTGCAGAAGAAGATAGTATGACACACTATAGAAATCTTCACGATAGTAATGTTGTAGTGCTTTTGGGAACAGAAGATGAAGAAGATAAAGGTGGACTTGCTAATTTTCAAAGTATTACTCCTGATATTCTCATTAAAACATTGAATGGCAAATATCATTTGATTTTTAACGATGACTCGCTTACTGATTCGGATAATGAAGTGATTGATCGCCTTTACAAAGACTTATTTGAGTTTGAGGCTATAGATATATGTAAATTAAGTGATATAGCAGACTCTTGGAATGGAAAAATTTCTAATAGTAAAGATTTTATTGAATTGTTCTTTAATGAATTGCCTACATGGGGACTTCCTTTAAGACGTCTTGAATTGCCGAAAAGACAGGAAATTATGGGGCGCAAAAATGTATTGGCGGGGTGTCACAGATTCATCGTACGTCAACCATTTAATAGTAAGATGTCTATTACTCAATATAATAAATACATGAAGAGAATCGATTATTATAATTCGGGAGAAGCAGACTTAGCAAAATATCCTGCAGATAATGATTGCTGGTCTGAACAGGGAATAAGTAATTATGATGAATTCTCAAAAGTATTGAAGGAATTTATTATCGGCGAAAATTTGAGCGAAAATACAAGTAAATTGCTTATGGTGGATTATAGTATAGTTGAAGATGTTTTGGAAATAGGTATACCTACTGGGAAAAAACCACCTAAAGATAAAGTTAAAACATTGATTGGAGATCCACTAGAAGTATTTACAAATGCATTATTTACAACATTAGCACATATTAAAAATGCAGACATTAGTATTGAAAATATTGAATTTAGATTTTCACAGGCTGAAATTGTGTGCATGTATTCCGATATTGAAGATGATGAAGAACAACAGCAATTACTGGATACTTGGAAGGCAATATGCACTCATTGCGGTGGAGTTATAGAATATTTAAATAAAAGAATGTGGACGGTTAACTATAATGATATAACTTTATCATGTCAGCCAGAAGGTTTTCTTATACCGGCACAGGCATATCATTTTATTGAAGAAGATGCCATGATTAAGTCCGCATCAGCAAATAAGTCTGTAAGTAAGATTAGTTTTTCAACTTGTTATGATGTTAATGGGAAAAAATTTCATCATGATTTTCAGTGGAAATTCGATGCGGCTAATTCTTGGGATAAAAATTTTGGCGAATTATGTTTACAAGATTTTTGCAAGGATAAAGAGGGTATTTACATTCCGGTATCTGAAATAAATAAAATTAACTCTTTGATATTTTCAAAGAGCGAAGAGGAATTTTTTGATCGCTTAAAAGAGAGTGATATATCATTTGATTTTAATTTGGCAGATTATATTGATAGAAAGATACCGACAGACGAGAAAGTTATTTCAGCAAGGTTTGACGAGGTAGGAAAGGCATTTACAGAATTTGCATACGCTATTGCTAACGAAGGCTTTTATACATGTTTAGCAAAAGATTGTTCAGAAATATCGAAATTATGCTCAGCGTATGCAAATCTTGGAAAATATTTAAGAGAAAGAACTTTTCCAGAAAATCTAAAATGGACTTTAGATGCATATATCAATTCGTTTAATATAATTGGTGATATAAGTGTGTTTGAAGCAGAAAAAGAAATTGAGAGTTGTATAGTTCCGGCATGGCATCCTGCAACTTTAGAAAAGATAAATGATCAAAAAATATTTTTCCTGGATGGATGTGGTGAATGGTGGAATGAAGCACAAGAGAAGGAAAAAATAACTGAAAAAGAAATATCAGATACATTATCAGATTTACTTCAAATGAGTATGTTACAGAGCACACTTGATTTGTTCCCTTCTTATGGACAGGTGTATTTTGGCACAATAGCTTCTTATGGAGCATTTAGTTTATATGGAAGAAATGATATTAAAAATGAAAACAGATTAAGAGATATGATTCATAAGGATGCTATATTCGATGATGATTTTGATAAAAATGAAGTAGCAAGACTAAATGATAATGCTAAGATGATATATGGGGTAATGTTAGACTATGCAAAGGCATTTCCTAATTCGGCAGATAATCTTAGTCTTGTTTTTATTGATCCATCAGAATTACAGCCGATTGTTGCTGCAATTTATAAGTATATTGATGCTAGAAGAAAGAATAATACTTCTGCTAAGGTTGATATCTCGATGCGTATTCTTGTCAAACCAGAGAATAAAGGTGGAAGAAATTATCTTGCATATTGGATGGATGAATTTTTTTCACAGGATGAGAATGTGAATATTCACACTTATTTAAATGAATGGAATTCAAAGTCACAGCTGGAAAAATTATTGAATGGTAACAATGATATAGCATTTGTAATGGATATTCTCAAGGTAAATAATTTGGGATTTGTTGCATCACATAGTAATGAAAGTTTAGCACCAAGTCAGTGTAGATTTCCGATAGTTTATAAACCTACGCCTATATCCAGTACTTCAGTAAAGAGAACAATTGAATTGTCGCAACCACAGTTTAAGGCTGCTTATGAGCATACCCAAATTGTGCGTTACCGTAATAATATGGAAAAAATCCCGGACGAAATGTACATTGCCTCTAAAGAAGTGAGTATTGATTCTGATGGTCAAGCAATTGTCCATTTCCTTCATGAAAAGGCTTATTGGGTAGTATGTGTTGATAGCGGTATGGATGGAGCTTTGTTAAGAAGTGATGATGTGCATCAGCAGGACTACAATATTATTGGTTTTAGCACCGGAAAAGGTGCATATGGACAATATAATTTAACAATTACTACAAGAAAAACGATATTGGAAACGATTAGAAAAAAATTGGAGGATCGTTTATATAGTTTATTTAAGTGGGACAAAGAACAGATAAAAAAGGCAGCACAGCTTTGTATTGATGAGGCAAGTGGGTTGGATGGAATTAGCCTTTTGTCCGCAATTAATCCCAAAGATGAAAATATTCGTGAATTTTTAGCGTATATATTAACTTCGTTGAGGGAAGAAAAATCATATAGTGATAGTGTCCTTAAAATTGTAATCCATTTAGACTCATATAAGCACTGGTTTGATGGAGATATTGATAAGGATGATGATAGTTCTGCGTCTCGTCCGGATTTCCTTGTTTTAGAGGTATTTTTTACAGATGATGAGAAACTGAAATTAAAAGCTACAGTAACTGAATGTAAGACTTCAGTATATGCTAATGCTGAACAGCACAAAAACCATGCACTTGAACAGGTGAAACATGGAGTACGTAGATTGAGCAAAATTTTCAACCCAAACTCAAAATCGATAAAAAGAAGATATTGGTATGCTCAATTATATCGTGCATTGGCATTTGCACAGGTTACTTTTAGCAACAATACATCGGAATTTGCTGAAGTATCTTCAAGACTTCGAAGTATATTGGATGGCAATTATGAAATTGAGTGGAATTCAAGAATATTAGGATTTTGGATAGATATGCCTGGTGATAATGAGACTGAAAATATATCTGATGACGGAATAATGATATGTGACATTCCGCAGAAAATAATACAGTCATTTTTATTAGGAAATGAGGTAAGTGATGTTAATTTTGTAAATATAAATGCAAAAGATTTTATTGAGGATGATGAGGTACAAGAAAGGATTGAAGAGCGTGAAAGGGTTCTTGCGGAGGAAATTGAATCTTCGCAAAGCGGAAAAATAAAAAGAATGCAATTTGCTGAAACATATAGTTCGGTTAATAAAGATGATGTTATTTCTGAGGATGTACCGCATGAGAAAGCTAAGGTTGCATCAGAAAATGTATCGGTAAACAGTACTAATGAGGAAACAGAAGCTTTAAATTTAGATGAGACAATTGAATCACATAATTTATCTGATGAGGCATCTGAAGTTGCACATAGCGATTCTCATCAATCTATTAAGACAGATGTGATTGAAAATAAGGATAGTCTTGAAAACATCAGAGTTTTAATAGGCAAAAATAAAATGTCTACAGATGTGTATTGGGAATTTGGAAGTCCGCAAATGGCAAATAGACATTTATTAATTACGGGTACATCAGGTCAAGGAAAGACATATAGTATTCAGACAATGTTGTATGAATTAGCTAAGGGCAATGTGTCTTCCGTTGTATTTGATTATACAGAAGGATTCCGATTAGATCAACTTGAACCAGAATTTGTTGATAGTATGCATAATAAAATCAATCAGCATATTGTAAAAATACAAGGTGTTCCTATAAATCCATTTAAGAGACAGGAACAAGATTTTGCAGGAATGAAGATACAAGATACACCAGCTGATGTGGCTGGACGATTTGCCAATATTTTAACTCATGTATATGGGTTTGGCGAACAACAGTATGCGGCTATTTACGAGGCTACAAGAGTGGGAATGGAAAAATATGGAGATGTTATGGATATGAACCATTTCCAAGAAGAATTAGTGGAGATACAATCAAAAAATGCATCTGCAAAAACTGTTGTATCAAAAATGACACCATTTTTCCATAGTATAGAATTCAACAAAGATGCAGAATTTGATTGGGGCAAAATATTGTATGCTGACGAAGCAAAAATGAATATATTTCAATTAACAATGATAGATAGAGAAATGCAAGTTATTGTTACTGAATTAATGCTTTGGGATGCATGGTATTATACAAAAAATTATGGTTCAAAAGAAAAACCATTTGTAGTAGTTTTAGATGAGGCACAGAATTTATCTCATAAGGAAAACTCGCCAAGCAAGGCTATCCTTACAGAAGGAAGAAAATTTGGCTGGTCTGCTTGGTTTGCAACACAATCATTAAAAGTACTTGCTGATGACGAAGTGGTTAGATTGATGCAGGCAGCTTTTAAATTGTATTTTAAACCTACTGATGAAGAAATAACTAAGATGTCAAAGCAACTAGATCCTACCAATTCCAGTCTTTGGATTGGAGCTTTGAAGGCATTAAAAAAAGGTCAGTGTATAGTCGTTGGTGACCGCAAAAAGGATGATGGTACTTTTGGTGGAACAAAACCTACAGTTACTAATATTACTTCGTTTAAGGAGAGATGTTAAATGTCAAAGCAAGTTAATGTAAATTTTCACCAAACATTTAAGCCTGAATGCCAGTATATCAGCAGTATCTTAGATATTGCTGATGGTATTACATGGCGTTCGGTAAAGGATATATCAGCAGTAACAGGCATTCCACAGGGGACTTCTAGTGGAAAAGTTGAGCCACATATAAGTTATGCAGAATATATGGGATTAGTAAAAAGCGAAAGAAAGGAAAAACAGATTAAATTGTCAAGGACGGATTTAGGAGAAATTATTTATATGGAAGATCCAGGCTTGCAAGAATTATTAACGAAAACGCTTTTGCATGCGATGCTTTTGCGTCAGGAAAATGGTGCAGATATGTGGAGTGACATTTTTAATAGCATTTTTCCAAAGTATCGAAATGGAATAAAGAAAGAGTTATTGATATTAGAATTAAATCAACTATACGCAAATAAAGTAACAACTAAAAATATTGCCCCTTTTTTTGGCTCATATGACGATTTCTTTTCAGAACTTGAAATATTGACAATTAAGGATGATGTCGTTAGTTGTAATTCTCTTCCGTATGATAAAGAATTTATATATATGTATGCAACAGTATTATGGAAGTATTGGGACGAATTTTACCCTGAACAGGACGAAATATCATCAGTTCAATTTGCAGAATTAGGATTTGGAAAAGCTTTTGGATGGGATTTAAAAGCAGAGTATGAAGTAATGGAACATTTAGCGGATAGAGGATTGATTAGAATGAATAGGCAGTTAATGCCGTATACGATATTGAAACTTGTAACAGAAGATGAGTTGACAAATAACTTGTATAGTGAATTGTGTTAGGAGGAGTTCATCATGGAACTAGGCAAAATACTAGAATTTAGAAGAGATTTATATTTTGAAGGTGCTGTTCAAGCTGATTGGTTTTATTCACAAGAAAAAGCAGCAAAAGTTGCAGAAAATTTTGTGTTTCATGGAAAGCAGTATTTTGGTGTAGAAGATCAAGACGCTGGTAAAAAGCGTATAGATACGATTAGTTTGGTTGAAGAACTTACAGAGAAAATGTCAGATGATCATGCAAATGCGCTAACGTTAGCAATTGCTGATTATGGTACCGGTAAATCACACTTGGCTGTAACATTGGGACAGATATTTTCAGGAAAAGATTATATGCCTGAAACATATAATAAAATTATATCTAATATTTCTAGTATTGATGCCGAGGCAGCAGAACATATAAAATCATTGACTGATGAGAAAAACTTTGTGTTGGTAATCAATGGAATGAGAGATTTCAACTTACATTCTGAAATTTTGAAAGCAGCACAGAAGAGCTTAAAATTATATGGATTGCCAGATGATGGATTAAAAAAGCTAAATAGAGCTTTAGAAACTGCAGAAACTTTTTTTAATCGTAATGCAATGAATGCTATTACTTTGTTTGAAGAAAAAGCAAGGAAGTTTGGCTGGAGTGAGACTGGGGATAATTTGGTTAGCAAGATTAGGGATAATCTTATGACCGATGAAGTAGCATTTGATATTGTAAATGCGGTATATATGGGAATTAATGGACAGGAAATAAGATGGGATGAGGGGCTATCCGCTTCAAATATTTTAGAGATGCTTATTTCAGAATATTGTGGAATTAATGGTAGATTTGAACATGTTATTTTATTGTTTGATGAATTTGGAAGATACTTAGAATATGCTTCAGGTGTTAATGCTGCAAAGTCAGGAGATTCTGCATTACAGCAAATTTTTGAAACTGCTCAAAATGCTAATGGTGTTTTGCAGGTGATTAACTTTATACAGTCTGACATTAAAACATATTTACAACGTGTTGATCAAACAAAGAACATCAGCAGATATATTGGACGATACGATGCAAGTGACAAGTATTATATATCTTCTAATTTGGAAACGGTTTTTGCTAACTTGATTCAACGTAAGGATAAGATTGCTTTTGAAGAGAATATAATTGCATGGCAAAAAAACAATGAAAATTTGTGGAAGAATATATTTGAAAAATTAAATAGATGGCTTGTAACAAAGGGAATGTGGAGAGATTATACATTATTTCGTAAAGTAATTGTTGAAGGAATATATCCAATGCATCCTATTTCAACATTTATGTTAACTCAATTATCGGATTATCTGCAGAATCGTTCATCATTAACTTTGATTAGCCAGTATATTGATAACTCTAAAGAAGTTGATATTTCTGATAACGAATATTTGATTATGCCTGAAACATTGATGAGAGGCGATTTATATACAGAAATGCTTGCAGCAGAGCAAGAGGGAAAACAACCATCACAACAATGTATTAGATTTGATAATATTATGCGAAAATATGGGGACAAGTTATCAGAAAAATCGTTAGTTGTCCTTCGAGCAAATTTAATTCTTAGAATACTTCGCTTCAGAACTAAGGATTATGCAGATGCTAAAGAAGCATTGTCTGTATGTAGTGGTTTTTCAATCTCTGAAATTGAAGAAGAACTTAAATGGTTGGAAAATGAATATGCAGTATTAGGATTTGATGATCATGCTGGTTGCTTCGATTTTATGGAGGAATCAAATGGAGCACATGATTTTAAAGTGTTAAAAAAGAGGCTCATGGCAGGAGCTTCCATAGACAAATCAATACTGCAAAGTTTGAAAATTCAGGAAATAGCAGGAGTACTTGAAAAACAAACTACAAATTTTGCTTTGCAGCATAAAATAACGACAAATGAATGGTTATTTGAACAAGAGTTATATGCTATTGAAGAATTTGATGAGAGTAGAATAAAAATATACATAGATAACTGGAATAATGCTATTAGTTCTACAGCAGCTAAAGGAAAATTAGTGTGGTTATATGTAAATAAGGATACCGAGCTTTCTTATGTGGAAAAAGCTGAAATGATGGCTAAGCAGTTAGAGAACACTCCTATAATTATAATGTTGCTGAATGATTCCGATAATAGATTGTATGATTCTCTTTTAGAGTACGATGTATTAGATAAGTTAGATGATTTGAATCGGAATAAATATGATCGTTATTATCAAGCAGATTTTGGTCAAGCAGAGAATAATTTGAAAGATGAATTTGCTGAATTGAAGAAGCAAAGAATTCATTTGGGAGCAAATGGTACTGAAGAGATTAAAATGAGAATGCCAATGTATTTAACATCAGTATTTGAGGAATTATATCCTGATGCTATTCCATTCTCTTTTGATGGATTCGTTACGAAAGGAAATAACCTTGGTGGTAAAGGTGGTACATATTATTGCACTATAGTTAAAATGCTACTTTCTAATTCTGTAAATGAAACCACTATACATAATTTTGCAAGTGATGTACGTAATAGAATAGAAGCATTGTTAATGACAACTAATGCAACTTCATGGAAATGTATTGATCAGGAATTTAGAGTGATTCCACCAGAAGAAAAGAGAGCACGTAAAGTATATGATAGTATTGTGACAAAAATCAATGAAAATAAAGAGTATGCATGTAAAGATATTTTTGATAGATTTTGTCGTCCACCTTATGGTATGAGTGAAGATGTTGTTGTCCTTATGATTGCCGTTGTTTGTGCTAACTTAAATTACTGTTTGAGATTCAGATGTGATGAGTCTTTAACCAATATCAATAGTTGGAAAGAATTAGTTGTTATTAAGGATAAAAAAATAGACATTGATGTTGTGAAGAAATCTGCATTTGTTATGGTAGATGCAGGGGCAGTTACCGGTAAATATGTGCGTTTCTTTGAAAGAATACAATCTAATAAAAGTATTTCAGAAGTAATTTCACTAGAAAAAATCCTTGCGAATATGATGGCTGTAGATGAAATTCCAGAGGAACTTGAGACACAGTATTTACTTGCAAGAAAATACCTGGATTCCGGGAAAAAAGCGAATAATGAATGGAAAACATGTATTGGAGAAATAGATGAAAAGTTAGAGGCTTCTATAGAGGAAAGCAATTTATATGATGCGTTAAAAGGATTACAGTTAGTTGAAGCAATTCCATATACGAAAATATTCAAGGATAATGGATATGAATTAGATGAAGAGTCAAAAAATACGGTAAAAGAATTGATATCATCCCTAAAAAGTGAGGTTGAACAGCTGATTACACCTTATTTGGCAAACATGTATTGCAAGTCAGTAGAGGGAGTGAATACTTTTAGAAATCACAATACCAAAATGCAAAATATGCTTGAAGAACTGGGCTTTACTAATTATGCTATGCAGGTGAAGAGACGTAAAGAAGAGGAATTAAGTAATATTGATGAAATTCGTTCTCGCCAGGAATTACGAGCAGATTGTGAAAAATATTTGGAAGAAAGTCAGATTACTAGATATGTGACATATGTAAATGTTTGTCTTTATTTAAAAAGTGGAAAAGAACTTCAAGCAAGAGTAGAAAAGTATGGCGTGGCACTTGGAAAAGATGCGCAAAAAATTCAAGAAAATATTAATGACAGAGTGGCTGCTCTAGAAAAAAATCATGACCGAACTATGCAAGATATGTCTGATATTTGGGATGACTTGTACGAAGTAAAAAACGCTGATGATGTCGAAATTTTAATAGATAATATAGCAAGTGTATTGCAAAAAGGAATACCAGATGCTGACAGGCTTGATTTTGAGGAACTTCAGAAAAATTTATCTGAATTATTGAATGATATTAATGAAATTAAGCGAGTAACTAATTCTAGAAATGAATTTAAAAAGATATCAGAGGATATGATTAATAAATACGAACATTCTGAGTTTGACTTTGAAGTACTGCCGATAATTCACGAGGTTATTTCTGATATGGAAAATAATATGAATGTCAGAGAACAGGAGTGGATTAATAGTGTACTTACACTAGGAGATAAAAGCAGAAAAGCGGTACACAAGTGGAAAGAAAAAACAGCCTATTTACCAGAATATCTCTCAGAAGAAACCATTGAAAAAGTAAAGATGGTCGATAAAGAAGCGGATGAGATAATAAGTGAAGGGAAAATTGAGGATGTTCTCTTTTATTTCGACAAGTTGGATGATGTGGAAAAGCTTGAGTGTATTCAGAAGTTACAAAATCGTTTAAACAGATAATATCTTAGGTATTGTAATATGTCGTACATTATAATGAAAGAATTAATATTCTTAAATTAAAGCTCTTATGGAGACAGGATATATGAAGAAGGATGAAGCCTATGGATGAAACATCAAATAATACTTATTTTGAAAGATATTTTAAAGAAAAAAGAGATAGCGATTATTATTTTCCACTTACAAATGCAGCTAAGGAAATTATAGATACACAGCCTCAATATTGGGAAGATAAATTATTTAGAGAAGTATTTAGAGTGCAGAGACAGTATTTGGATTTGTTTCTGCCAATAGCTCCGTATAATAAATTGTCGCAATATGTATTTGGAAGAAAAATATCAGAAAATTTGTCGAGCTATATAGAAAAAATAAATGATAGTTTGTCATCTGTAATGAATTATGCAAGGATTTTATTGCAAAGAGAGAAGCTCCTGCATATATAGCAAATTACGATAAGGACTTTAGAGATTAAGTACTTAGACTATGAAGAAACAGTAAATTTCTAAGTATAAGAGTGGGATAAGCAGTTCAGAGTTTATACTATTTTGCATATATTTGAAAGGATAGGTTTATGAGTAACGAAAAAAATATGCAACGGAAATGGGATCGAGAAGAGGTTATTATTCTTGTTACAGAATATTATAAGAATAGAAATCTACCGGCAGAAAAAATTGATGAATCCTATCATAGAATTAGCAAATTCTTGCGGCAAAGAGAAGAACTTTGCACTGGAAAATCGGTTTCAGATATGTTTAGAAATTATGCAGGAATACGTATGCAATCAGCACGTATACGATGTCTGGATTCAGAAAGTAATTTACATGGTATGCAGGGGACAAGATTGCAAAAGGAGATAGTAAAGGAATTTTTACAAGATCCAGCATTAATGTATGCAGAAGCAGAAACAATATATAAAAAATACTCTAGAGAATAGATATATTTATCAGAAAACAGTAAAGTATTTGATAAGTTAAAAGGACAATTATACGATAGAAAATTAATTTGAAGATGATTAGGTAGATAAAATGAATTCAAGTGATATTTATGTGGGGGGTACAGTCTGAATTTGCGGAGTTGTATGGAGACAAAAGATGGTAAGATTTTATGATCCATCAGGAAATCTTATAGAAGTGCGAATACCAGTTAAACGTAACTGATATGAAGTGGATTTGAGGAAAATATGCAGATATTTGTAGATGCAGATGCGTGTCCGGTAGTGGACATTGTCGAGACAATAGCAGAGAAATACAATATTTCCACCACATTGCTGTGTGATACGAATCATATTTTGTATTCTGATTACAGCGAGGTGATTGTGGTAGGTGCAGGAGCAGATGCAGTGGATTATAAACTGATCAGCATTTGTCATAAAGGGGATGTAGTAGTATCGCAGGATTATGGTGTCGCTGCTATGGCTCTTGGAAAAGGGCTCACAAGGTCCAGTGGACCTTGGCTTTGAGCCGACCGAAGCGGAGCGTAGACCATATGATATTCACCAATCCGGCAAGTGGTACACGAATGAGAACATAGATCAGATGCTTATGGAGCGGCATCTTAACAAGAAGGCAAGACGCAGCTCTCATAAAAATCACATAAAGGGACCAAGGAAGCGTACAGAAGATGATGATGTACGCTTTGCACAGTCCTTTGAAAAACTAATACTGGTGGCAAAGTCAAAAGAAGGTGCTCAGAGTGGAACTATTTAAGAAAAAGACAGTTACAAAGACATATGATAAAGAAAATAAGAAACCAGTAATCAAGGCGAGTATATGTAATGGCGAGCAGGTTGCCGGATTTAAGAATATTCATACAGGTAAGATAGACGAGGTTATGCTGATTAAGAATCAGGCAGACCTTGATGCATTCAAGAAAATGTATGGAATAGATGGCGAAATAGAGAAGGAATATTAAACAATGTATTTGATTAAAACGATAAAAGGTGACATAACAAAAGTAACAGATGTGCAGGCAATCGTTAATGCTGCAAATAATTCTCTGCTTGGCGGAGGTGGTGTAGATGGAGCGATTCATAGAGCAGCAGGACCGGAGCTTTTAGCCGAGTGCAGAACACTTCATGGATGCGAGACAGGAGAGGCAAAGCTCACAAAGGCATATAATCTGCCATGTGATTATGTAATTCATACTGTTGGACCAGTATGGAATGGTGGCAGGAATAAAGAGGAAGAACTTCTTGCTAACTGTTATTTTAATTCTATGAAGCTGGCAATGGAGAATGGAATCAGAACAATCGCATTTCCATCTATATCGACAGGTGTGTACAGTTTTCCGGTAGAGCTGGCAGCGAAAGTTGCAGTTCATACAGTTAATAGATGTCTGCAGGATAATCCAGACAGCTTTGACTTGGTGGAATGGGTGCTGTTCGATACACATACTGAGGCGGTATATGAAGCTGAGGTTGATAAGTTGTATAAAATGGGATAATAAAAGAGTAAAACTATGACACATAAAATAAAATAAGGAGAACAAGGTATGAGCGAAGTTGAAATTACAGGCATATTTGATGATGTGCTTGGAATGATTCATTCGGCAAAACAGAAAGCTGAGTATCAGGTTAATTCTACAATTATAGATTTATATTAGTCTATTGGTGAATATGTTTCAAAACAAGTTGATGTAAATGGTTGGGGCAAGTCTACTGTGAAAGCTTTGTCTGAATATATATTGAGTAAAGAACCTGGAATTAGAGGATATTCATCACAAAATATTTGGAGAATGAAACAGTTTTATGAAACTTACAAGGATAAACCAGAAATCTCAAAGCTGTTGAGAGAAAATACATGGTCTAATAATCTGCATATTATCTCTAAAACAAAAAGCTATGAAGAAAAAGAATTTTATCTAAAACTTGCGTCAAAGGAAAAATATAAGGCAAAAGAACTGGCGAGACAGATTGATAGTGGATATTATGAGAGGTTGCTTTTATCTAATGGAAAAGCTCCATCTGCAATCGAAAGTAAAGATATGACAGGCGTTCTTAGGGATAAGTATATGTTAGAGTTTCTTGATTTGCCAGAACCATATAAAGAATATGACTTAAAGAAAGCAATTTTGAAAAATATAAAAAAATTTCTTCTTGAATTTGGAAGAGATTTTATTTTCATGGATGAAGAATATCATGTTCAAGTGGGAAATAATGATTACTATGTAGAACTTCTTTTTTTCACAGAGAGTTACAATGCTTAGTTGCAATCGATTTAAAAATTGATGATTTTAAACCTGAATATATGGGAAAAATGGACTTTTATTTAGAGGCATTGGATAGAGATATTAAGAAACCGCATGAAAATCCGAGTGTAGGAATGATTCTTTGTAAAAATGCTGATACGGATGTCGTTGAATATTCTTTGAGTAGAAGTTTATCGCAGACAATGATTGCTGAATATAAAACTAAGTTGATTGATAAGAGTATTCTGCAGAGAAAACTAGCAGAGTTATATGATATTGCAGAGGAAGAGGTGAAAAACTCTCAACAGGATTGAGAGTTTTGAAAATGTGAGAAATAGGAGTGTGATGTGATTGGAGAGATTGTTCAATCATCAGACATATGCTTCAATACATCATTAACTGAGATACGAGATATTTTCTCTGAGACAAAATGTTATTTGTGGTTGAAAGATGTGTTGACAGACCTAAACATTTCCAGCGAATCAGATTGATTAAATAATAAAATTACAACAAAATTCTGTTTGACTTTTCCCAAAAAGAAAAATATAATAATTCCTGAACGAGTAGCAGACTAGCGTAAATCCAGTTATGTTACTCGTTTTTTTATTTTAAAGTTAATAGAAAGACATGAAAAAAGTGTGTAGCCTATCAGCGTAAGTCCAGCTTATTGTGATAGGAACACACTTTTTTTGTGCCGCAAAACAAGGAGGATGTATGTCAGAAAGTAACAAAATGAAGGAGATGCCGGTCAATAGGCTTATGGTGCAGATGGGAATACCGATGATCTTATCGATGGCATTGCAGGCGGTCTACAACATTGTGGACAGTGCCTTTGTTGGAAACATGAAGGTGGGAAGTGAAGCGGCGCTTAACGCACTGACACTGGTGTTCCCGGTACAGATGCTTATGGTGGCAGTAGGAATTGGAACGGGCGTCGGAACCAATGCGCTTCTCGCAAGGACACTCGGACAGGGAAATGCCAAAAAAGCTGCAAAAGTGGCGGGCAATAGTTTATTTCTCGGAGTAATTATTTATGTGGTATGTTTCTTATTTGGAATTTTTGGAGTAAGAGCATACATTTCATCACAGACCATTGATCCGGAAGTGATTTCAATGGGAATGAGTTATTTAAGAATATGTTGTGTGGTTTCATTTGGAATCATTTTCTTCTCATTATTTGAAAAATTATTACAGGCGACCGGACGTTCCCTTTATTCTACGATCGGTCAGGTGGTAGGTGCGGTCGTAAATATAATTCTAGATCCGATCATGATTTACGGTATCGGACCGGTTCCTGAAATGGGCGTGGAGGGCGCAGCCTATGCTACTGTAATTGGTCAGGTCGCATCGGCAGCATTATTATTTATTTTTCATATGAAATTAAATAAAGAGTTTGAACATGGTGTGGGATACATGAAGCCTGATACCGGAATTATAAAAGAAATCTATGCGATCGGACTTCCGGCGATCATTGCACAGGCATTGATGTCTATCATGGTTTATGTGATGAATCTGATCTTAAAATTCAGTCCTTCTGCACAGACCGCATATGGATTGTTCTATAAAGTGCAGCAGTTTGTATTGTTCCTCGCATTTGGACTCAGGGATGCAATCACGCCGATCATTGCGTTTGCCTACGGAATGCACAGCAAAAAGAGGATTCAGGACGGAATCAGGTATGGACTGATTTATACGATCGTACTTATGGTCGTTGGTGTGGCGATCACGGAAATTTTCCCGGGTGCTTTTGCGACGTTATTTAATGCGGGACAATCCAGAGAGTATTTCATCGGAGCGATGAGAATCATCTCCATCAGCTTTATTTTTGCGGGAATCAATGTGGCATATCAGGGAATTTATCAGGCACTGGACGGTGGTATGGAATCACTTGTGATCTCGCTGCTCAGACAGCTTATAATTATATTACCGCTGGCCGGCATTTTCTCTGTTTTTGTCAGAAACGGTCAGATGGGAGTTGCGTTGATCTGGTGGGCATTTCCAATCACCGAGCTTACCGCATGTCTGGTGGGATATGTATTGTTGAAGAGGATCAGAAAAAACAAGGTAGAAAGTTTAAGTTAAGGAGGAGTCAGTTATGGAAAAGAGAATCATAACGATCAGCAGAGAGTTTGGAAGCGGCGGCCGCTTTATTGGTGAAGAAGTGGCAAAGAAACTTGGGATTTCCTATTATGACAAGGATATCATCGGACAGATTGCAGAGCAGTCAGGATTTTCACCGGAATATATCCGGGAAAATGCGGAATTGTCTCCGAAGAAAGGCTTATTTGCCTATGCATTTTCCGGACGTGATATCACAGGGAAATCAGTGGAAGATATGGTGTATGAAGCACAGAGAAACGTGATCCTAAAAATTGCGGAAAAAGAAAGCTGTGTGATCATAGGAAGAAATGCGGATTTTATCTTAAAAGACCGGGAGGATGTGCTGAATGTTTTTATACACGGGGATATGCCGGAAAAAGTGCAGCGTATCTGTAAACTATACAATGTCGCAGAAGCTGATGCTGCAAAAATGATAACCGAAACAGATAAAAGGCGTAGAACAAACTATAATTTTTACACAGACCAGAAATGGGGAATGGCAAAAAATTATACATTATCTTTGAACAGCTCGCAGCTTGGATATGAAAGGTGTGGGGAAATCATTATGGAGTGCGTAAAATAGAGAATAGTATGGATCAATAAAAAAAAACTGGTTTTTGAGGTGTCCCCTCAAAAACCAGTCCTTTTTTATGATGTCTGAAATTCTGTTAAATTAACACTTCTCAGGTTCCGGATAATCAACCCCGAAAGTTTCAACTGTCACGGTTTTCATTACCTGTGGCTGTAATGGACGGTCAGAGTAATCAGTTGCTGTTTCTGCAATTTTATTGACAACATCCATACCATCGATCACTTTACCGAATGCAGCATAAGCGCCGTCTAAGTGTGGAGAGTTCTTGTGCATGATGAAGAACTGGGAACCGGCAGAATCCGGGATCATAGTTCTTGCCATGGATAAAACACCTTCAGAATGTTTTAAGTCATTTTTGAAACCGTTCTGGGAAAATTCTCCTTTGATTTCATAGCCCGGGCCACCCATTCCGGTTCCGTCCGGATCGCCGCCCTGGATCATAAAACCGTTGATGACACGGTGGAAGATAACGCCGTCATAAAACCCTTTTTTTACTAAACTGATAAAGTTGTTTACAGTATTTGGTGCGATTTCAGGATAAAGCTCTGCTTTCATGATATCGCCGTTTTCCATCTCGATTGTAACAATTGGATTTGACATAATAATTGATTCCTTTCATTGAATATGATATCGTGATTTTTCATATACACACCATATTGTAACGAAAAAATATGTTTTCGTAAAGATAAAACGCAAAAAATCAGATCGTTGTATTCTGAAAGCAGACTCTGATCTTTTGTGCAATGCCGGCATCAATAAAGCCTTTGTCTGCCATATCATCGAGAATATCGCAGGTTTTTTCATGCGAAAAACCCTGTTTATAAGGGCGGCTTTCGGTGAGTGCCTGATAAATGTCTATACACGCCATGATGCGTTCCGGCTCGTTTAATTCAGCGGCAGTTTTGCCGAAAGGATAGCCTTTTCCGTTCAGTTTTTCGTGGTGGAATGCTGCCCAGTCACGGATGTCTTCAAAATCGTTGATATTGGACAGAATCAGATAAGTATATCCTGCATGGTTTTTCATTTTTGAAAATTCTTCATCGGTCAGCTTATCCGGTTTTTCCAGAATATCATTGTCGATTGCCATCTTGCCGATATCATGAAGTGCGCCGGCCAGGTACATTTTCTGAACCTGTGTGGAATCGTAGCCGATGTACTCTGCAAATGCGGCTGCTTTCTCAGCGACACCGATGGAGTGTCTGCTTGTAAAAGAAGATTTATAGTCGACGATCTGCGCAAAAAAGTCGGCGATATTTTTGCAGGTTTCCCAGTCAAAGGTCTGTTTTTCTCTCGGAACGATCTCCCAGAGTTTCGTTTCAAAGGAGTCATCTTTGAAATCTGCAAATTCGTTATCTGAAAATATATGGAAAAAAGCATCCACACATGCGGCGTCAAAAAGTTTATCCGTATGCCGGATCAGGTACTGTTTTACCATATCCCATCTCTGTGTTTCAAATGCACCGCTGTGCCCGATGATATCCACCACATCGGCAAGGTGGATAATGCGCGCAGACAGAGGAACTTCATCCCATTTTTTGTGAAATGGCCCGGTGCCGTCCGCGTGCTCATGATGGTATAGGATTGCATTGGTAACGTCAGTTTTAAAAGGGATTTTTGCAAGATTCTGTTCGCCGTAGATGCAATGCAGGTTCGTAGTGTTTGCCACAAGGTCAGCGGTCAGGTCTGCCGCGGAATGCTCCTGCAATTCCTCGGAAATATATTGTGTGAGGGCGTTGTCGTGCAACAGAGCGCAGATTGCGAGATCCTGCAGGGCATCCTCCGGGAGATCAAAATACTGCCCCATGCGCACACTGATATAGGCCACTCGTTTTCCGTGTTTATTTTTAATGTTTACCAGTTCTGCCTCGATGCAGTCGAGAGCATAGGAACAGGCACTGATCAAACCGATAATATCTATCTCCATGATTTATTTTAATGAAATCGTACTGCATACAAAGCGATGCCTTGCGATTTCATAACCTCCTAAATTAGTAATAATTCCTATTATTGAATTATAAAATCAGTTGCCCCTATTGTCAATATGTTACAGTTCACAGGTTACCCTGCGAACTGTAACTTCGCAGCCCCATATAAAGTTTTGCTTCGCAAAAGGGGGCTGCTCACACCCGCATCACGTTCATACGCACCTGAACAGCATGGTGTTCAGGTGCTGAGTGAACAGTAACGTCAATATTCGTTACAGTATTCATATGACCATGATTAGTTTTAGCAGGAATGGCAGAAGTTTCATATTCATAGGAAGTGTATCGAAAAACTTCCTTGTAAATTTTTTCGTTTTATGGTTTGATAAGTACAGAAAAAGAGTATCGGAGAACAAAGGAGAGAAAAAGTATGCCAGTTTTTGATTTCAGCAGCGCTTCAGAGGAAAAAGAAGCGTTTGTATGTACATATACCGCATTTACATCAGACAGTTCCGAAAAAACACCGGATGATCCGATCCTGGTGTTAGACAATCAGCAAAAACAGTGGAGCCATCATTCCACCGGAGTATTTTGCAACCAGAGCCAGTGGACAGCATTTGAGTTTAAGGAGGAGGACGAGACATTCCGTTCCAATATCCTGCGGATCGATGCACGTTTTGTGAATCTGATCAAATGGCTTGGGGAGAACCGTATCAACGTTCTTTTGTCAGGGGAAAACAGGGCGGACGGCTATGCCGTGTACAAGATCAGGGAAAATGCTTTTCACGGTGGAACGAAACTCTCTGCGGCGGATGGATTTTTACAGTATGTGATGGAACGCCTTTTATCGAGCAGTGCACCGGAGCAGGAGGATGAGGACGAAGAGTTAGACGAGAGCGGTGACAGCATGAAGCTTACCAGTATCCAGAGTATTTCGGATTTCTTAAACTGCGCAGGAAGAACCATGCCGGACAATATCAGACTGTGGGCGAGAAGAAATTTAGCAGTTGCACGTTCCAGCGAAGTGTCTGCCGAGGAACGCCGCCACGCACAGCGCGCACTTTCCATTATGACGAATATCCAGTGGAAAAATAATTATTTTGAAGCAATCGATCCGGTGGAAGCGCGCAGGATTTTAGATGAAGAACTGTACGGAATGGAAAAAGTAAAACAGCGTATCATGGAGACTATCATCCAGATCAACCGCACACACACACTTCCAGCGTATGGACTTCTGCTTGTCGGACCGGCAGGAACCGGAAAATCGCAGATTGCCTATGCGGTGGCAAGAATTTTAAAACTGCCGTGGACGACACTCGATATGAGTTCTATCAATGACCCGGAGCAGTTGACCGGAAGCTCCCGTATCTACGGAAATGCGAAGCCTGGTATTATTATGGATGCATTTTCCATGGCTGGCGAGTCGAACCTTGTATTCATCATCAACGAGCTTGATAAGGCTGCATCCGGAAAAGGAAACGGCAATCCGGCGGACGTACTTCTTACCTTATTAGATAATCTTGGATTTACAGACAACTATATGGAATGTATGATTCCGACCGGCGGCGTCTATCCGATTGCGACCGCCAATGTAAAAGAAGATATCAGTGCCCCGCTGATGTCACGTTTTGCTGTGATCGATATCCCGGATTACACGCAGGAAGAGAAAAAAATCATTTTCTCCAAATTTGCACTGCCAAAAGTCTTAAAGAGGATCGGATTATTGCAGGGTGAGATCGTTCTGACCGGGGAGGGACTGGATGAACTGATCGAGCAGTATAAGAATACATCGGGAATCCGTGATCTGGAGCAGGCGGCAGAGCACCTAGCAGCCAATGCACTGTATCAGATTGAAGTAGACCATGTAAAACAGGTTGTGTTTGATGCGGAAATGGTAAAAAAATTATTTGCGTAAAAAACAAAATATAAGAAAGGTAAAAAGACCACTTCATGAAATTTTTCGTGAGGTGGTCTTTTACTGTCCGAATTAATGGACAGAAAATATGGATAATGGGAAGCAGCAAGAGGGCAAAATGACGGAAAGTGAGGAGCATGGCAGATGAAAACGGAATATCAGATTATTGCGGTAGACTTTGACGGAACACTTTGTACGGACTGCTTCCCAAAGATCGGACAGCCGAATACAGCACTGATCGAACTGCTGAAAGGATTGAGAAGGCAGGGACGCCAGATTATTTTGTGGACGTGCCGCTGTGGAAATCAGTTAGAGGAAGCAGTGGAATGGTGCAGGAAGTGGGAACTGGAATTTGATGCAGTGAATGAGAATCTGCCGGAGATTATCGAAAGGTACGGATCAGACGGAAGAAAGATTTATGCGGATGTTTATATTGATGACAAAAGTTGTTTTCCATGGGAGGTAAAAAAGGATGAGAAAGTTGGATTATGAATTTATTTTTACATGCGGTATTGTTGCATTTATCGCAGCGCTTGGAATGGTAGCTGGCATTGTTGTGCTGGCTGGGGCAAAGATTTATGTTTATAACCTGCCTTTGATCGTGGGAAGCTTTCTGGCTATCGGAGGACTTTTGTGGGGATTATTGTTAGTTTTGAACAATGATAATGTGGAAAAAAGGACAAAACATCGTTACTGCTCAGACAGTATCTGAGCACTTTGCTGTATCATACATATCAGTTACTATATTTACCAGATTAAGGTTGACGCTCTATCGTGAATTAAATATAATAAACTTGATTTACTGTGCCTTTTTAGGGGAATACCGAAGGCATCTGGAGGAAAAATGAGAAGAAACCTTAATATAAAACAGAGAAAATGGCGGAGCTTTATCTTTGCAACGATTTTTGGTGTGACAGCAGCGACTGCGGTCATTACGGTAAAACCGTTGGAAAGTTATGCGTATACGGAGACGGCGGGTGTTTTGAATGATGGACCGGTACAGATGCGAAAGACTCCGGTAGATGGGGACAAGATCACATCTTTAGCTGCGGGTACAGCAGTCCGTGTGATAGATGAAGTGGATGGCTCCGATGGAATGAAATGGTACAAGGTACAGATTTCCTATAATGGAATGGCATCCACCGGATATATCCGGTCAGATTTTATCACGCTTTCAACAGAAGATACCTCTTCCGGAAGTACGATCACAGATAATTCAGCACAGGGTGCAGCCGGAGTTGTCACCAACACGAACGGCAATGTCTATGTGAGGACAGGTGCGAGCACGGCATATTCTCCGGTCACGACGGTAAAAAGAGATCAGACAGTCAATGTACTCGGACAGACAACCACAAATGGAACTGTGTGGTACAATGTGACATTTAATAAGAATGGTGTGGATTATGCAGGTTGGATCTGCGGAACCTATCTGGCAGTAACCGGACAGACTTCTGCGGATGGATCGCAGGGAGACACCACAACGGTGACGGATGAAGAATATGTTGCATCGTTAAAATCAGCAGGATTTCCGGACAGCTATTGTAACTCACTTCTGGCATTGCACCAGAAGTATCCAGACTGGCAGTTCGTTCCGGTACAGACAGGACTAGACTGGAATACCGTCATTGCAAATGAGAGTGTTGTCGGAAGGAATCTGGTGCAGAGTTCTTCCAATGATGCGAGAAAGTCAACGGAGACGGGGGCTTATGACTGGGCGACCAACAAATGGTATGGTTATGACGGAGCAGGCTGGGTAAGTGCCTCCTCCAATTACATAGCATATTGCATGGATCCGAGAAATTACCTGAATGACACGTATATTTTTCAGTTTGAAACGTTAGAATATGCGCCATATCAGAACGTGACAGGAGTTGGAAATATTCTGTCAGGCAGTTTCATGAGTGGAAACTATAGCGATACAGACGGAGCATCGCGAAGCTATGCAGATACTTTCATGGAAGTGGGACAGAACTTGAGTGTCAGTCCTTATCATCTGGCTGCAAGATGTAAGCAGGAGCAGGGAAATAAGGGGACAAGTCCTTTGATCTCTGGCAATTACTCTGGCTATAATGGATATTACAATTACTTTAATATCGGAGCATATACGACATCGTCTGCGTCTGCGACGGTCAACGGATTGATTTATGCGAAAAATAACGACTGGAATTCTATTTATAAATCAATTAATGGTGGAGCTGGTATCGTTGGAAATAATTATGTGAAAAAAGGGCAGAACACCTTATATTTCCAGAAATTTAATGTGGTGAATATGAACAGCATATACTCACATCAGTACATGACAAATGTGCAGGCGGCAATGTCAGAAGGAAAAACAATGAGCACGGCTTATGCGGATAAATCACAGGGATTTATATTCCGTATTCCGGTGTATAGCAATATGCCGGAGTCAGCAGTGACGTTTTCAGACAGTGGTAATCCGAATAACTGGCTCTCTTCTCTCAGCGTAAGCGGATATGGACTGACACCGTCTTTCCAGGGAGCAGTAACCGATTATTCCGTGATCGTTGGAACCGAGGTAAGCTCGATCAATGTAGGTGCTTCGGCAGTTGCACCGAAAGCGGGAGTTTCCGGAGCGGGAACTTATGCATTGAATTATGGAAATAATGCGATCAACGTAACTTGTGTGTCACAGAGCGGTTCGGCAAAAACCTACACGATCAATGTGGTAAGACAGCAGCCGGCAGCAGACAATACCCAGACACCGGAAAGTGGTGGAACAACGGTTGCGGACGGCGTATCCGTTTCTACCTCCTATAAACTGGGAGATACCGTGATCACAGGTATTACACCGGGAACAGGCGCTTCTTCTGTACTTGCCAATATCTCAGCGGGAAGCGGCACGGTCAAAGTGCTGAAAGCAGATGGCACAGAAAATACCGGTGCAGTCGGAACAGGTAATAAAATTGCAGTATATGCAAATGGAACACTGGTGAAGCAGTATGACGTTGTCATTTACGGTGACATCAATGGAGATGGAAAAATCTCTGTGGTCGATCTGGTCATGATGCAGAAACAGATTCTTGGAACATCACAGCTTTCCGGTGCGTATGCAGCGGCTGCGGATATAAGCAGAGATGGAAAAGTTTCCGTAAAAGACCTTGTGCTTTTGCAGAAACATATTATAAATGCAGCACAGATTGAACAGTAATAGGGCTGTGTGGATAGAAAGAGTTATTTTAGTGAGAAAATACAATTTTCACACATAAGAATGGAGAGTAAAATGAAAAAGAAATTAGGTGTGATCATTACACTGTTAACATTATGCATCTGCCTTATGACACCGCAGATGCATGCCAAGGCGGCTTCCGGAAAAACAACGATCGCTGTGTCTGCCGGTTCCCTGAATATCGGACAGACTGTGACGGTAACGGCAAAAGCATTAAGTGTATCCGGGGACAGTGCATATGCCAATATGGTTTTGACCTATGATGCCGGCATTCTGGAGTTTGTGAGCTGTAATGCAACTTATGGCGGTGGCGGCGGAAGTATTTCGGTAGCGAGTGACAGCTTCAGTGTGACATTAAAAGCAATCAGTGCGGGAAAAGCTTCTATTTCGCTTTCTGCTACGGATGGTGTTATTTACGGTACCGAAGAAGAATTGGATTCCATGGCAGGCAGCAGCACTTCTGTAACGGTCAAAAACGAAGCAGCAGGCAGCAATACAGGAAATAACAGCAGTGCCGGTAACAACGGAAGCTCCGGCAGCAATGGAAATGCGGGAAATGGAAGCAGTTCTGGAACAGGAAGTAACAACAATACTGGAAGCAATACGAATACGGCAGCTTTATCCGCAGATAATTCCTTAAAGGCGCTGACGATTTCACCGGGAACATTGTCTCCGGCTTTTAAGGGAAGCACCACAAAGTACACGGCAACGGTTGATAATTCCGTGACAAGTATTGCAGTGAGTGCAACACCGGTCAATGAAAAGGCAACCGTTGAATCGGTTACCGGAAACACGAATCTTGCCGTCGGAGCGAATGTTGTGAAGATTGTTGTAAAGGCAGAAAACGGAACAACAGCCACTTATAAAATCACTGTGACAAGACAGGCAGCAGGAACCACCGGAAGTGAGACGACAACTACAGGCGGTGAAAACGGAGACGACGGAAATGGTGACAGCGAGACTCCAGAAGATACTGAGGAAGTGGACACAACGGAAACTCCGGTATCAGCGGCAGATGTTGTGATCAATAACACGACCTACCATATCGCAGACAATTTTACAGAGGAACAGATTCCGGCTGATTTTACAGAAGCAACAGTTAATTTCCGTGGAACGGAATGCAGAGGTCTGACGTTTGACAAAGGAACAATTTCTCTGATCTATCTGGAAACAGACAATGTGGACGCAACGACCGGCAGATTCTTTATTTATGATGAGACCAGGGATGTTGTCTATGATTTTATGAAGTTTACTGCAGGTGAGAGCAGTTATGTGATTCCACTTTTGGCACCGCTTGATTCGGTACTGCCGGAGAGTTATGTGCAGGTGTCCCTGCAAATGCCGGAAAATACCGTGATGACCGCTTACCAGCTTCCGGTAGAGGATGGAGAGGAAGCATCTGATTTCTATATCTTTTATGGAGTGAACCAGGATGGAACCGAAGGCTGGTATCAGTATGATGCAGCAGAAGGCACTTACCAGCGTGTCAATGGAAATATCACCGAGACAGCGGATTCTTCTTCGGATGATCTTGCAGCATTGCAGAGCGAGTATGATGAACTCTCAAAGAAATATAAAGATGCAAAATCCTTTTCCAGAAACATGATCGCTGTGCTTATTTTTGTATTGGCAATCGCAGTTGTGATCATACTGAATATCATGCTCTTTGGCAGAAAGAAAAAAGGAAAAGACGAACTCTCAGAGGACAACGATCCGGAGCTTGACGAGCCAGAGAACGAGGACGACGAAGCAAACGAAGAGACAGAAACCGAGAAAAAACCTTTCTTGGGAAAATTCCATGGATTCCGAAAAAAAGAAAAAAATGAGGATGAGGACGATTATTTCGATGACGAGGAAGAGTACATCGAGGAAGAACATCCAATCAACAGGGCTTACCGCGAATGGAATGATTATGAGGATGAAATTCTATCCACTTCTGAGAAATCAGTGACAGAAGAAAAGTCCGAGAAAAAATCATCTACAGAAAATGAAAAAATGGATGTGCCGCAAAAAAATGAAACTTCTGTGAAAAATGAAAAAGGAATGGAAGTTTTCGACCTAAATGATTTATAATATAAAATAGAATGTAGGTAATTGCGAAAATCATTCATAACGTAAATTAAATTGTGAAAAATCAACAAAAGCTTGAGAAAACACTGTGGAACCGCCGGTACTTAGAAGGCAGGTGCGACATTTTTTATCAGGTCTGTGCATTTACTGCACAGACCGTGCGAAGATGATTCAAGAGTGAGCAAATTCCTATCTGCGAAGCAGATTTTATATGAATTTGCGAAGTACTGCGAAGAATGAGCAGTACCGTTGCGAGTGACACGTAGCGGAAGCGTGTTTTCGAAAATTTTGTTGATTTTGAACAATTTGAAATAGCTTAAGGAGAGTTTGCAATCACCTAATAAATAATGTGAGGAGACAACATGCAATTACCATACACTGTAAAAGCCAAAAAAGCGATTGATATCGCCGGCAAAATGTCAAAATCATTACATCATAATTATATCGGAACCGAGCACTTACTGATTGGGCTATTGAAGGAAAATTCAGGAGTAGCGGCAAAAATTCTGAATGAGAATGGTGTAGAGTTAGATAAAATTGTAGATCTGATCAAAGAATTGATCGCTCCGGCAGAGGGAACAGCAGTAGCAGAATCAGATGGTTATTCACCGAGAGCAGCAAAAGTTCTTGAGAATGCAGAGAAGGAGGCAGTCAGATTCCATGCAGATGCCATTGGAACAGAACATATTCTGATTGCCATGATCAAAGAGACAGACTGTGTTGCATCCAGATTACTGACAACGCTGTCCGTCAATATGCAGAAAGTCTTTGTGGACACTCTCATTGCGATGGGGGAAGATGCAAATCTTTACCGCGAAGAATTTCAGAATGGCCGTCCGGGAAAAAAGAAAAATAATGAGGGAACCCCGACGCTGGATCAGTATTCCAGAGATCTGACACAGCTTGCAACGGAAGGAGCACTGGATCCGGTGGTTGGACGTGAGGAAGAAATCCAGAGAGTGATTCAGATTCTAAGCAGAAGAACGAAGAACAATCCATGTCTGATCGGAGAACCGGGAGTTGGTAAAACGGCTATCGTGGAAGGGATCGCAGAGCGTATCGTATCCGGCCTTGTACCGGACTCTGTTCAGGGAAAAAGAGTGGTATCTTTAGACCTATCCGGTATTGTGGCTGGTTCAAAATACCGTGGAGAATTTGAAGAGCGTATCAAAAAAGTGATTCAGGAAGTGACAAAAGCAGGAAATGTTTTGCTGTTTATCGATGAGCTTCACACAATCATCGGTGCCGGTGGCGCAGAGGGCGCGATCGATGCCTCTAATATTTTAAAACCTGCACTTGCCCGTGGTGAGATTCAGATCATGGGAGCAACGACAATCACAGAATACCGCAAATATGTAGAAAAAGATGCTGCACTAGAGCGAAGATTCCAGCCTGTGACGGTGGAGGAACCGGGCGAGGAACAGACAGTTGCAATTTTGAAAGGGCTTCGCGGTAAATACGAAGCACATCATCATGTAAAGATCACGGATGAGGCAGTCGAGGCGGCAGTCCGCCTGTCAGCGCGCTATATCAATGCCCGTTTTTTGCCGGACAAGGCAATTGATCTGATGGATGAAGCAGCAGCAAGAGTGCGGTTTGGCGTGCCTAACCATACAGAGAAACTTGCGGAATTGAGAAATCAGATCACAGAAAAAGAATTACAGTTAGAGGATGCTCTGAGCAATTCCGATATTGCGCTTGCAAAACAGTGCAAGGAAGAAAAAGAAGCATTGGAAGCAGAGCTTGAGAAGCAGACAAAAAAAGCGCAGCGTGAGATCCGCAGAAAGAATCTGTCTGTCACAGAGGATGATGTGGCAGATGTTGTTTCCGGCTGGACAAAAATTCCGGTGAAGAAACTGGCAGAAGGCGAGGCAGTCCGCCTGAAAAAATTAGAGGCAACGCTGCACAAACGTGTCGTTGGTCAGGAAGAAGCTGTGACGGCTGTGGCAAAAGCGGTGAGACGTGGACGTGTCGGTTTAAAAGATCCGAGAAGACCAATCGGTTCGTTCCTGTTCTTAGGACCTACAGGCGTAGGTAAAACGGAGATTTCCAAGGCGCTGGCGGAGGCTGTTTTCGGCAATGAACAGGCGATGATACGTGTTGATATGTCGGAGTACATGGAGAAACACAGTGTTTCTAAAATGATCGGTTCCCCGCCGGGATATGTCGGACATGAGGACGGCGGTCAGCTCAGCGAGAAAGTGCGCAGGAATCCGTATTCCGTGATTTTGTTTGACGAGATTGAAAAAGCGCATCCGGATGTATTTAATATTTTACTCCAGGTGTTAGACGATGGACATATCACGGATTCCCAGGGACGCAAGGTGGACTTTAAAAATACGATCATTATCATGACATCAAATGCAGGAGCACAGTCCATTGTGGAACCGAAAAAACTTGGTTTTGCATCTTCTGATGATGAAAAGCAGAATTACGAGCGCATGAAAAACAGTGTGATGGAGGAAGTGCGCAGGATTTTCAAACCGGAGTTCTTAAACCGTATTGATGAGACCATCGTATTCCGTTCACTGAACAAAAATGATATGAAACAGATCGTCACATTAATGTTGAAGGATCTGACAGACCGTTGTAAGAGCCAGATGGATATCACACTTCATGTGCGTGACAGCGTGAAAAATTATATTGTGGAAAAAGCATACGAACCGAAATATGGAGCAAGACCACTCCGCCGCAAAATCCAGAATGAGATCGAGGATCAGCTTGCAGAAGAAATCTTAGACGGCAAGGTGAAAAAGGGTGATGAAGTGATCGTCACTACGAAAAAGAATGCAGTTGTTTTTGAAGTAAAGGAACAGTAACACAAAAATAAAAAAATCCTTAAAAATGATGAAAATGCTGGCAATCGAAATGTAGTTGAGCTATAATGATTTTACAAAATTTTTACGGTGCAGCAGGCAGAGAAGGACTGTACCACAGGAGGAAAAGATGAGCGCTATTAGTGAATTAATTCGTTCAGAAGCAGATGGAACGATCAGTTTTGGAGATTACACTCTGGATGCAAAGGCAAAGCTTGATAACTTCGGGCATCAGGGAGATCTTTATAAGGTAAAAACTTACAAAGACATCACAAAGCTGGAGCGTAATGGTATGTTTGTTTATGAATCCGTACCGGGAACAGCGGCATATCATTTGAATGCAACGGACACAGGAATTTCTTTTTCCGTGGAAGGACCGGAAGATGCTCAGATCACACTGGAGTTAGAAGAAGAGACTGAGTATGAAATTACAGTGGACGGAGCAAGCGCAGGTAAGATGAAAACAAATCTCGGTGGCAAGTTAACCGTCAGTGTGGAACTTGGAGAGAAACCGGTAGAAGTTCAGATTCAGAAATGCTAAGAAATGATAAGGGGTTGTCAGAAACGGCAACTCCTTTTGCTGTCAATAAAGGAAGGTTTTATGGCAAAAGGAAAAACAAGTATTTTTTTCTGCCAGTCCTGCGGATACGAATCGTCCAAATGGATGGGGCAGTGTCCGGGATGTAAGGAATGGAATACATTTGTAGAAGAAGTGGTGGACAAAAAGAGTGCGGGCACACTGGCAAAGCAGAAAGCAACAGCGTCAGAGGCAAAGGTACTGCCACTGTCCCAGATCGAGATGACCTATGACAAACGTGTGTCAACCGATATGAAAGAATTAGACCGTGTACTTGGCGGAGGTATTGTGCAGGGTTCCATGGTGTTAGTGGGAGGCGATCCCGGAATCGGAAAATCCACATTGCTGCTTCAGGTGTGCAGGAATCTGTCGGAGCATAACATAAAAGTGCTCTATATTTCCGGGGAGGAATCTTTGCAGCAGATCAAGATCCGTGCAGAGCGTATCGGAAATTTCGGGGACAGTCTGAAACTGCTGTGTGAGACAAATCTTGACACCATAAAGGCAGTCATTGACCGGGAAAAACCGCAGATCGTTGTAATCGATTCCATCCAGACGATGTTTAACGAAGAGGTTTCCTCGGCACCGGGCAGTGTATCACAGGTGCGCGAGTCCACAGGTGTTTTGATGCAGATCGCAAAGGGAATGGGAATCTCCATTTTCATTGTGGGACATGTGACGAAAGAGGGAGTGGTGGCAGGACCGAGGGTGTTAGAACACATGGTAGACACCGTGCTTTATTTTGAGGGAGACAGGCATGCGGCTTACCGTATTTTAAGAGGTGTAAAAAACCGTTTTGGCTCCACAAATGAGATCGGTGTATTTGAGATGCGGCAGGACGGACTTGTGGAAGTGGAAAATCCGTCTGAATACATGTTGAGCGGCAAGCCGGAGGGAGCGTCCGGCTCTGTTGTGGCATGTTCCATGGAAGGGACTAGACCAATCCTTTTGGAGGTGCAGGCACTTGTATGTCACAGTAATTTTGGGATTCCGCGAAGGACAGCGGCAGGAACGGATTTTAACCGCGTCAATCTTCTGATGGCAGTTCTGGAAAAAAGACTGGGCTTAAAGCTGGGTGACTGTGATGCCTATGTGAATATCGCAGGAGGAATCAAAATGAATGAGCCAGCAATCGACCTTGGCATTGTTCTTGCATTGATCTCAAGTTACAAGGACAAACCGATCGATGAGAAAACCATCTGTTTTGGCGAGGTCGGATTAAGCGGTGAGGTCCGCGCGGTAAATATGGCAGAACAGCGGGTGCAGGAGGCAAAAAAACTTGGCTTTGAGGTCTGTATTCTACCGGAAGTCTGCAGAAAATCCATGACAGAAGTAAAAGGTATCAAGCTGGTCGGTGTGAGCAATCTTTTAGATGCCATGAATTATCTGAAATAAAAAAATTGTATGAATTTTATAAAAAATAAAGGAAATTGAAAAATCCTGCCGAATAATAAAAATATGGAGATTTTATTGAAACGATTTTTTATATGGTGCTTCGGGAGAGACTGTCAGATATCAGAGAGGTGATACATATGACAATACGGGAAGAACTTGAAAAAATGGAGCGGGAAACATTAAGCCCTTATGCAACGCTCAGTGTGAACACGAAAGGCAGGGAACGCGAGGAAGAACAGTGTGACGTCCGGCCTGTTTTTCAGCGAGACAGGGACAGAATCCTGCATTGTAAGGCATTCCGGCGGTTGAAGAATAAGACACAGGTTTTTCTGACACCGAAGGGAGATCACTATAGGACAAGACTTTCCCATACCTTAGAGGTATCGCAGAATGCGAGAACAATTGCAAAAGCACTGCGTCTGAATGAAGATCTGGTGGAAGCAATCGCATTGGGACACGATATGGGGCATACGCCGTTTGGCCATGCCGGAGAGTATGTGTTAAACGAAATCTGTGAAGACGGATTCCGGCACAACGAGCAGAGTGTCCGTATCGTGGAAAAACTTGAGAAAAACGGTATGGGATTAAATCTGACTTGGGAAGTGCGGGACGGTATTTTAAATCATCAGTCTAAGTCAATGCCCCATACTTTAGAGGGAAAAGTTGTCCGCTTATCAGATAAAATCGCCTATGTTTACCATGACGTGGATGATGCGATCCGTGCAGAGATCCTGACGGAGGATGATATTCCGTTAGAGATCCGGAAAACATTAGGTTTTACCACAAAACAGCGTTTAAATACATTGATACATAACGTGATCATGAATAGTATGAACCAGGATGACATCCGGATGTCAGCAGATATTCAGGAAGCCATGTTTGAGCTGCGCCATTTTATGTTCGATCATGTATACACAAATCCAATTGCCAAGGGTGAGGAAGTGAAGGCTAAGGCAATGATCCGGCAGCTCTTCGGATTCTACAAAGATCACATTGAGTTTCTGCCGGAAAAATACCTCGCCATGCTTGATGAAGGGGAAAAGACGGAGCGCGTGATCTGCGATTACATTGCGGGTATGACCGACCAGTATGCCATCACCAAATTCAGCGAATACTTCCTGCCGCAGGCCTGGCAAGTGGATGGTTACTAAGCCAATATAGCCTGCGGCGTGCGCAGGCGGATGGGTATTATAGACAATTGCGAAACTCATAACAACCTAAATTGAATTGTGAGAAATTGACAAAAGACATGAAAGACATTGGGGAGCCGCCGGCACTTAGAAGGCAGATACAACGGTAAGTTGTGTCTGGCTTCTTAGTACCGCTGCGAGCGACACATAGCGAAAGCGTGTCTTGAATGTTTTTGTTAATTTTGAACAATTTAAAGAAGACTATGAGGAGTTTCGCAATTGGCTAATAGATATTAAAACGAAAGGAGGACACGCAGCATGCCATATTTTTCGGATGATATAATTGAAGAAGTGCGTTCCAGAAATGATATCGTGGATGTAATCGGACAGTATGTGCATCTGACGAAAAAGGGAAGCACCTATTTTGGACTGTGTCCTTTTCATAATGAGAAAACAGGATCATTTTCTGTTTCTCCGAATAAACAAATGTACTACTGCTTCGGCTGTGGAGCCGGAGGGAATGTTTTCACGTTCATGATGCAGTATGAAAACTTTACCTTCGGGGAGGCAATGGAAGCGCTGGCAGACCGGGCGGGTGTTGCCCTGCCCAAGCAGGAATATTCTGCCGCACAGAAGAGAGAGGCAGATAAAAAACAGCGGCTGTTGGAGATCAACAAAGAGGCAGCCAGATATTTTTATACATTATTGCGGAATGACCGTGGAAAACATGCACTCGCTTATTTCCAGAAAAGAGAATTGTCTGAGGAGACCATGAAAAAGTTTGGTCTGGGATATTCGGATCAGTACAGTGATGACTTATACCGGTATCTCCGTTCCAAAGGGTATGAGGATGAGATCTTAAAAGAGTCGGGGCTTGTGACAATCGATGAGAGACGCGGCGGCTATGACAAATTCTGGAACCGTGCCATGTTTCCGATTATGGATGTCCACAACAAAGTCATCGGTTTCGGTGGCAGGGTGATGGGCGATGGAGAGCCGAAGTATTTAAACTCACCGGAAACACCGATTTTTGATAAGAGCCGGAATCTGTATGGACTTAATTTTGCAAGGACCACAAAGAAACCACAGTTTTTATTGTGTGAAGGATATATGGATGTGATCGCGCTGCATCAGGCAGGATTTGACAATGCGGTGGCATCACTTGGAACTGCGCTGACGGCAGGACATGCGAATCTGTTAAAAAGGTACACCAAAGAAGTGTATTTAACCTATGACAGTGACGGCGCAGGGGTGAAAGCTGCACTCCGGGCGATTCCAATTTTAAAGGAAGTAGGGATTACGACAAAGGTAATTAATATGCGTCCGCACAAAGATCCGGATGAATTTATCAAGGCTTTGGGAGCAGAGGCGTATCAGGATCGTATCGATCATGCAGAGAACAGCTTTATGTTTGAGATACGCATTTTAGAGCAGCAGTACGACATGAAAGATCCGGAGAGCAAGTCAGCCTTTTATCATGAAGTGGCAAAGAAACTATGCTCCTTCACAGAAAAAATCGAGCGTGATATTTACATTCAGGCAGTCGCGGAAAAATATATGCTGCCAACGCAGGATTTACAGCGGCTTGTCGGTAAATACGGAATGCAGATGGAAGGCATCCGAAAACAACCAACCCAGTTAAAAACCGGTATCAATGAGAAAAACGCCTCCGCCAGAGGAATCAAAAAAGAAGATGGGATGAAGCAATCCCAGAAACTTCTTTTGACATGGCTCATAGAGAATACCGGATTATATCATAAGATAAAAAAATATATCGCGCCGAAGGATTTTACGGAGGAGATATATCATAAGGTAGCTGAAGTATTATTCCAGCAGTTTGAGGAGAGCGGAGAAGCAAACCCAGCGAAGATCGTCAGCATGTTTCCAGATGAGGAGGCACAGAAAGAGATTGCGGCGCTTTTCAATGCAAGAATCCATGAGATCGAGTCAAAAGAAGACCGGGAGAAGGCATTGAAAGAGACCATTATCCGCATCAAACAAAACAGTATCAAGTATCGGTCCGGGCATTTGGCACCGACAGATATGGCTGGTCTGATGCAGCTTGTAACAGATAAACGTGACCTGGAAGAATTGGAGAAATTGCATATTTCCATTGATTAGGGACAAAATAGTAGAAAACTTGAGAGGATGAAACAAAATGGCAAAAAAGACAGAAAACGAGGTAAAGGAAACCAAAAAAGAAGCAGCAGTGATGGATGAAGCTGCAAAAGAAAAGTTTCAGCAGAAGTTAAAAGATCTGTTAGCCTTGGCCAAAAAGAAAAAGAACATGTTGGAATACCAGGAGATCAGCGACTTCTTTGCGGACATGCAGTTAGAGGCAGAGCAGTTTGATAAAATTCTTGATTTTCTGGAAGCAAACAATATCGATGTACTTCGGATCACAGATGATGATTCTGATGATGAAATTTTACTCGATGTAGATGATGAAGACGAGATTGAAGTGGAAAAAATCGACCTTTCCGTGCCGGATGGCGTATCCATTGAAGATCCGGTCCGTATGTATTTGAAGGAGATCGGTAAAGTACCTCTTTTAAGTGCAGAGGAAGAGATCGAGCTGGCAAAGAACATGGAAGCCGGTGCTGTGGCAAAGGAAAAAATCGCAATCTTAAAGAGCAGAGAAGAGAAAGCAACGGAAGAAGAACTTGCAGAGATCAAAGAAGAAATTAAGAATTTGCAGAAAGATCTTGATGCAGGGGATGAGGCAAAGAAACGTCTTGCAGAAGCAAACTTACGTCTGGTTGTTTCCATTGCAAAAAGATATGTGGGACGCGGTATGCTGTTCCTCGATCTGATCCAGGAAGGTAACCTTGGTCTGATCAAAGCCGTGGAAAAATTTGACTACCGCAAGGGATATAAATTTTCTACCTATGCAACATGGTGGATCCGTCAGGCGATCACAAGAGCTATCGCAGACCAGGCGAGAACGATCCGTATTCCAGTTCATATGGTTGAGACGATCAATAAGCTGATCCGTGTTTCCAGACAGCTGCTTCAGGAGTTAGGACGTGAGCCAAGTCCGGAAGAGATTGCAGCAGAGATGAATATGCCGGTAGAGCGTGTGCGTGAGATCTTAAAGATTTCGCAGGAGCCGGTTTCCTTAGAGACACCGATCGGTGAGGAAGAGGACAGCCATCTTGGAGATTTTATTCAGGATGATAACGTACCTGTTCCGGCTGACGCCGCTGCATTCACACTTTTAAAAGAGCAGTTAGAGGAAGTACTTGGAACATTGACCGAGAGAGAGCAGAAAGTTCTGACACTCCGTTTTGGTTTGGAGGACGGTCGCGCAAGAACACTGGAAGAAGTTGGAAAAGAGTTCAATGTAACCCGTGAGCGTATCCGTCAGATCGAGGCAAAAGCGCTCCGCAAACTCCGCCATCCAAGCAGAAGCCGCAAATTAAAGGATTACTTAGAGTAAAATGGTAAAGATTTCAAATCGTTTAACGACAGCTGCAGCTCTTGTCACACAGGGATATACATTAGCAGATGTTGGAACCGACCACGGATATATTCCAATCTATCTGTTGCAGCAGGAGAAAATTCCATCTGCGATCGCCATGGATATCAACGAAGGACCGTTAGAGCGGGCAAAAGAACATATTGCTTTATATGGATTGCAGGCATACATACAGACACGTCTCTCAGACGGCGTGGCAGCTTTAAAACCCGGCGAGGTGGAAGCTGTCCTCATCGCCGGTATGGGAGGCGGACTTATCATGCATATTTTAAAAGACGGGGAAAAAGTCTGTCAGTCTGCAAAAGAACTCATCCTGCAGCCGCAGTCCGAGATCGAGCGCGTCCGTGAGTTTTTAAGAGAAGAAGGATATACCATTCTCGCAGAGGACATGGTGTATGAAGATGGAAAATTCTATCCGATGATGAAAGTGCAGTATCAGGGTGAAAATGCACAGAAAGCTTTGGAAAAGTTGAAACTTTCAGATCTCTATGGTGGATTACTCCTGCAAAACCGCCATCCTGTGTTGAAAACTTTTCTTGAAAAAGAAAAGCTCATATACACAGGCATCAAAGAAAATCTTGAAAAACAGCCGGAGTCAGAAAAAATCAGGACACGGCTCGCAGAAGTGGAAGACATATTGCATTATAATGAACTTGCATTACAGTTTTATGTATAAAAATTGGAGTGTATAATGTGAATATAGAGTTTGGAAAAGAAGAATCGAGAAATCGGTTCTTTTTTCTATCTAAAAGAGAAAATATAAAATTGTTTTCATATTGAGTACAAGAATATAATGTGATAAGATATATCCATAGATATGAAATTTATATATGTGAATAAAAAACGAGAGGAAAATAAAATGACGATCAGCGAGAGAATATTAAAAGTATTGAAAGACAGAAATATGACACAGGCTGAATTTGCAAAACAGGTTGGGATTGCGACCAGTACCATCAGCGAATGGAAAAAAAGAAAGACAAATCCTACTGCGGATAAAATCATGGATATTTGTAATGTATTGCAGATAACACCAGAACAACTTCTTACTGGAAAAGGTATCGAGGATGAAGAAAACATTACTGTTACAAGTCGTGAGAGTTGTTTTACGCCTTATGATATTCAATTGGTTCAAGATTATCATGGACTTAAGGAAGAACAGCAGAAGCGCCTGATGGCTTATATGGAGGCTTTAAAGAAGATACAAAGTCTTGAAGAAATATAAAATAAATTTGTATATTGTGATTCGGATTTGAGGTTTTGTTTTGGAAATTCAAAATAACCAGAGAGGAAATTTGATGAACGAAATTACCAATATAGTTGAGAAACCAACCTTACTGCAGCAGCAGGATATTGAACTATCAAAATTAATATATACGATTCGCGGAAAACAGATAATGTTAGATTGTGATCTGACTATACTGTATGGTTATACAGTGAAAAGACTAAATGAACAAGTAAAGAATAATAAAAATAGATTTCCGGAAGATTTTATGTTTCAAATGACGAGGGAGGAAGTAAACGATTTGCGGTCGAAATTTCCGACCGCAAATATAAATCCCAAAAGCAGATATTTACCCCATGTTTTTACCGAACAGGGAATTTATATGCTGGCGACAGTGTTAAGTGGTGAAATTGCAGAAAAACAAAGTATTTTTATAATGCGTGCATTTCGCGAAATGCGGCATTTTATTTCAAGCAATGCTCTTTTGTTTGAAAGGATTAATGCTGTTGAACTGAAACAACTGGAATTACAAAAAGATGCGGAGGAAAATTTTACAAAAATATTTGAATATATATCCAATCATGAAGAGGAATATCAGAAGATTTTTTTTGACGGACAGATATTTGATGCTTTCAGTTTACTCACAAATATTATTACTCATGCCCAAAAGGAGATAATTCTTATTGACGGATATATTGATATTATTACGTTGAACATTTTGGCTAAGAAGAATATAGGGGTGAATGTTTATACATACACGTTGCCTAATACAAAGTTATCGGCTCAGGATATAGCAAATTTTAATGCACAGTATCCAACACTTACCGTAAAAAAAACAGCATCTTTTCATGATAGGTTTCTGATTATAGATGGTAAAGAAGGATATCATATTGGAGCTTCTCTAAAGGATGCCGGTAAGAAATGTTTTGGCATAAACAGAATAGAAGGAGTCGAGGACATTAAAGATATAATAACTAAAGCACAGCAGACAGGGAAATAAAAGGGGAGTATAATCCCCCTTATTTCAAAAACATCCGCATCATCTTTTCTTTCAATCCGGTATATTTCTGATACCGGATCGGCAGATCCATCCACGTTTTCTTATCGACAATACTGCGGTAATGGCTGAAGGTTTCAAAACCAACCCTGCCGTGGTAGCTGCCCATGCCGCTCTCGCCGACACCGCCGAATGGCATATCGCTCGTTGCAAGATGAATGATCGTGTCATTGATACAGCCGCCGCCAAAACGACAGGTATCTAACACTTTCTTCTGTGCAGCCTTGTCCTCACTGAAAAAATAAAGCGCAAGCGGATGAGGGTGGGATTCCACGGTATCAAGCGCTTCGTCTAATGTGTCGAACGTGAGGATCGGAAGCAGTGGACCGAAGATCTCTTCGCCCATCACAGCGTCGTCCCACGTAATATTATTGAGAACGGTAGGCGCAATGCGGAGCGATTCAGGCTCTGACTGTCCCCCATACACAAGCTTTTCCCCATTGATCAGCCCGAGAATGCGTTCAAAATGCTTTTCGTTGATGATCTTTCCGTAATTCGGATTTTTCAGAGGTTCTTTCCCAAACTGCTTTTCAATCTCAGCTAAGATCGCAGTGATAAGCTCATCACGGATGCGTTTGTCACAGAGAATATAATCCGGTGCAACACAGGTCTGTCCGCAGTTCAAATACTTGCCGAAGACAATACGCTTTGCGGCAAGCCGGATCTTAGCGGTGGAGTCAACGATACATGGGCTCTTTCCGCCAAGCTCTAACGTGACAGGGGTTAAATATTCAGCCGCATGGCGGAGTACCTCCCGTCCGACAGTCTTTCCGCCGGTGAAAAAGATCATGTCAAAACGCTGCTGTAATAATGCTTGATTTTCTGCGCGGCCGCCATCGACCACTGCAACATAATGTGCCGGAAAACATTCTTCGATCATGGTTTTCATGACATCAAACGTGCAAGGAGCGTAGGCGCTTGGCTTTACGACCGCAGTATTCCCGGCTGCTATGGCATCGATCAGCGGATCGAGCGTCAATAACACCGGGTAATTCCATGGGCTCATGATCAGCACGGTTCCGTAAGGGGAAGGGGAGCGGAAGCTCTTTGCGGCAAATTGGGCGACCGGGGTGGAAACACGTTTGCTGCGCATAAGGCTGCGGAGATGCTTCTGCATCCAGGTAAGCTCGGACAGCGTCAGCCCGATCTCACACATATAGCTTTCCATACGGCTCTTTCCAAGATCCTCCTTCAATGCCGCAGCGAGGTCGGCTTCATGGCGGATCATAGCCTCCTTCAAACTTTCTAACTGTTTCAGTCGGAATTCCGCCGGAATCGTTTTGCCACTGGAAAAAAAGTGGTTCTGTTGTTGTAAAATATCCTTGATCTCCTGTTCGGTCATGAGGATGCCTCCTTTTATCTTCCGGATCGATCAGACAGTTACCTGTTCTGACTCAACCTGTATCCGTACATCTGATACTTATATACTATCGAAAATAACATACTTCTGCAAGTGTTTTACTTCCGGGCAGACAGGAAAAACAATTCTTGAAAAACGGCGCTTATAATGCTACAGTAATAATACTGATGATCTGCAGCAGAGATCATGCGCAGATCAGTTTGATAATAATGTGACTGCCGGATACGAAGGGCAGATTGCGGAAAGGCATGGAAAATGAAATGAACGATTATAAAATAGGCACAAAATGTGTACAGGCAGGATATACCCCGGAGAATGGACAGCCGCGGCAGATTCCGATCATCCAGTCTACTACTTTCAAATATAGCACCAGTGAGGACATGGGAAAACTGTTTGATCTTGAGGCATCCGGATATTTCTATACACGGCTGCAGAATCCGACGAATGATCATGTCGCAGCCAAGATCGCAGCAATGGAAGGCGGCACAGCCGCAATGCTGACCTCAAGCGGACAGGCAGCGAACTTTTTTGCCATATTCAACATATGTGAGAGTGGAGACCATATCGTGGCATCATCCTCGATCTACGGCGGAACCTTCAACCTCATTGCAGTTACGCTTGCCAAAATGGGGATCACGGCAACCTTCGTGTCTCCTGACGCATCGGAGGAGGAGTTAAACGCTGCGTTTCGCCCGAACACAAAACTGATGTTTGGCGAGACGATCGCCAATCCGGCATTGACAGTATTAGATATTGAGCTCTTTGCAAAAACAGCACATGCGCACGGTGTACCTCTTATCATAGACAATACATTTCCAACTCCGGTCAACTGCAGACCATTTGAGTGGGGTGCGGATATTGTGACACACTCCACCACCAAATACATGGATGGACATGGTGCGGCAGTGGGCGGTGCGATCGTTGACAGCGGAAAATTCGACTGGATGGCGCACGCAGACAAATATCCGGGACTTTGTACACCGGATGAGAGCTACCATGGCGTGACCTATGCAGAAAAATTTGGCAATGAGGGCGCATTCATCACAAAATGTACAACACAGCTTATGCGCGATCTCGGATGCATCCAGTCGCCACAGAACGCATTCCTGTTAAACCTTGGACTGGAGTCGCTGCACGTGCGTATGCCTAAGCATGTGGAAAACGGACAGGCAGTTGCAGAATTTCTGGAAAAACATCCAAAGGTAGCCTATGTGAACTATCCGGGTCTGCCTTCCAGCAAATACTATGAACGTGCCAGAAAATACCTGCCACACGGCGGATGCGGTGTCGTTTCATTCGGATTAAAAGGCGGCAGGGAGGCTGCGTCTGCTTTTATGCAGAACTTAAAGCTTGGAGCGATCGAGACACATGTGGCAGATGCAAGAACCTGCTGTCTGAATCCGGCGACTTCCACACACAGACAGATGACAGATGAACAGCTGAAAGAGGCAGGTGTTCCGGCAGAGCTGATCCGGATAAGTCTCGGTTTAGAGGATAAGGAAGATCTGATCGCAGATATTTCGAATGCGTTGGATGCGATCAGGGACTAATATGCAGAAAAAAGAAAGTGCAGAGAGAAAAATGAGTAAGATAAAAACAAAAAAAGCGCTGACACCGGAGCAGAAGAAAAAGCGCATCCGCAACATCATCATTGTCGCAGTGATCCTTGTGGCAGCTTCCGTTGCAACTTACTGGATGCAGCCGCAGAACAAAGCGCTGGCAGAGAGTGAAGTGTTCAGCGAAGAGGAAGTGAAGGCACAGGCGGAAAAAATCATAGGGCTTTTAAATGCAGAGGATTTTGACAGCCTGCAAAGCCTTGTTGTCCCGGACATGCAGGAGATCATGAACAAAGAGCGCATGGACGAGGGGAAGGCACGGATCTCGGAAGACTGGGGAGATTTTGTTTCCATTGAAACAATGCAGGATGCGGAGATCATACAGAGAGGTGCGCATATTGCAGCCGTTTACGTGACTGCAGAATATGAAAACATCGAGGTGCATTACACACTGGCGTTCAACGAGGACATGAAACTGGCGTCCTTTGGGATCCAATAGCCGGATCATTCCTGCGGAAACATATAGGAAAAATAAACATCCTTAAAATTAGCGTAATTATCTCTTGAAATCGGAATCTGTGCGCCGGATTTTGTGAAGAGAGAGGTTTTACCGAACTTTTCCACGCAGCTTAACGCTGCAATATAGCTGCGGTGGCATTTATAAAACCCTTTTTCCACTGTGAAAATTGTTTCACACTGGTGAAAGGGTTCTTTTATGGAGATCACCGAGCCGTCTTTCAATGTGACTAACACATTCTTATTTTGCGCTTCCAGATATTCGACATCCTGAAAATAAATCGACTGGTAGCCGGAATCTGTTCTTGCCGCGAAATGAGCCATGGAAGCCTTGTGGACTTCGTACCAGCTGTCAAGGACCGCATGGAAACGCACTTCGTCAAGAGGTTTCAGCAGATACCAGAAAGTGCGGACTTCATAAGATTCCAGCGCAAATTCCGGTGAGGAAGTCAGAAAAATGATCGGAACGTGTGGGTCATGCTGGCGCAGTTCGCGTGCGGTATCCATGCCGCTCAAAAGGGGCATGATCATATCAAGCAGGATCAGATCCATGCCATAAGCCCTGTGTGCGGAGATCAGTTCGTCACCGTTTGTGAACCGGTAGAGCTGCAGTGTCAGCTGATGCGCCCGGCACCAGGAATCAAGACTGTCTGAAAGCAGATCCAAAAATTCAGTTTCATCATCACAAATCGCAATCTTTACCATAATAAATTTCCTCGCTTAAAGAATAATGCGGACTACAAAGTCCTCACCTTCCATGTAAAACTGGTACTGTCCGTGTTCCTTCTCTACATAATAAATGACGCTTTGGACACCGATACCGTGATTCTTTGCCGTTGTAACCGGGATACCGTTTGAAAAAACAGGTGTCTCTGAAGCCGGATTCTTCTGCAGGATCAGAAGGTGGTTTCCCTTTTCAAAAATGCTCAGATGCACGATACGTTTTTCCTCAGGGAGCTTCGTGACCGCATGCATGGCATTTTCCAGAAGATTGGAAAGGATCGCACAGAAAGTCATCTCAGAGCAGCAGAGTGTCTGCGAAGTCTGGATCTGTACATCAAAAACGATCTGATTTTCCGCAAACCGTGTCTGGTAAATGGAAAGAACCGAATTCAGCAGTTCATTTCTGCAGAAAGAATGAATGACAGTGTCGTCATATTGCTTATTGATCTCCTGAATATAATCAAGCGCACGCTCCGGTTCCTGCTGGGAGATAAAAGTCTGGATGGCGGCAAGATGATGGCGCATGTCGTGCCGCAGGATTTTCATGCGGTGTTCGCTGCTGCGGACCTGCTCGATCTCCGAGTGCAGGGAGTTCAACTGCATATTGGTAAGCTGACCGTATTGTTCAGCGCGGTTTTTCAACTCATATTCCTGAAAATAGACGAACAGGAAAATGACATAGGAAATACACATGGCAAATGCGAGAAATTCCACGACCACCTTATTTCCGGAGTAAAGCAGCATGGAGTACTTCGTGGTAGAGTAATCAAACACATAATAGACAAATGGCATCGCCCCGAGGATATACAGTTCCCGGTCAGATTTTGCAAAAAGCAGTGCGGTAGTCTGACACAGATACCGGCTTAAGAAAGCGAAAACGGCAACAGTCACGATAATCCTTACCAGATAATAAACCCATTCCAATCCGCTCAGGGATAAGGCAAAAATACCTGCCCAGTTGCTGAACTGGCAGCACAGATAGGCGGTCATGATAGAGATTATGGAAGGCAGCCAGCGGAAACGGTAATAAAACACCAGCAGCAGAAAAAGCGGCAGATGCACGAAAATCGGATAAACGGCTTCCGTGAACAAAAAACCAAACAGCGTATCGCAGATCAGAAAGAAAAGTCCGGATACTGCTCCAACGCCAAGAAGAATGCAGACATTTTTCTTATTCTGTTTTACCCCGAGAAAAAAGGCGGACAGAAAAATGCCAAACAGCATTGTCGTTAAGTGGTGTGTATAAGTTAAAATCTGAAGCAGCATGTGGCAGTCCTCCTTGTTTCACAGTTATGATACATCCATTATAAAAAATTCGGAAATCCAAAGCAAGCCTGCATCTTACAATTCACGCCATATAATTACAACTCACGCCGAAATCCGGGTTTTGGATGAACGCTGTGATAAAATGAAAAAAATGGTAATGCGACTTATGTAACTATTCAGAAACCCATTCGCAAAACCGCTCTTTCAGAGCTTTCCTTTTGCTCATGTGGTTACTTCGCCAAAGAAATTTTCAAAATTATGCTCATTCATGCAAGCATGATTCGCAAATTTATGAAAATTGCCTTGGCTCTGAATAGTTACAAACAAATGCAGGAGGAGAATACACATGATAAGAAAAAAGAGAATGGGCAAAGGAATTGCAAAAATACTTTCCGGCTTACTGGTATTCGGAATGGTAGCAGGTGTTGTTCCGGCAGTACCGCACGGTACATTGCAGGTGCAGGCGGCAAATGAACATAGCCATCCGGTCTGTGGTAGTAGCTGTACTGACGACAGCTCCCACACTAACTTGGAATTTGCGAAACTGACAGGTTCAGAGGACACACTGAAAATAGGTGAAACAACTATACAAAGCACTGATAATAATTTAGAGTTACCGGCGGGCTGCTATTATTTATCAGATAGCTTTGAACCAAGCTATAGTATCATTGTAAAAGGTGATGTTAAAATTTGCCTAAATGGTCACAATATTAATATGAAGAGTGCAGGAAATGTTTTTGAAGTTGATAAAGGCGGTACACTGACTCTGACGGATTGTAAAGGCAGCAGTTCTATTTCTCATTCGGATGTGGAATGGGGAAGAGGCGTGTTGGTTTCTAACGGCACTTTTAATATGTATGGTAGTAAGATTTGTAATAATAAATGTGCAAGCAAGTATCAAGCAAACGGCGCAGGCGTGGAGGTTGATAAAGGCACTTTTAATATGCATGGTGGCGAGATTAGTGGAAACGAAGTTTCAAGCATGGGTGGAGCAGTTTCTAGTCTGGACACTTTTAATATGTATGGTGGCAGTATTACCGGCAATACTGCACAATATTTCGGTGGCGGTGTATCTGTGTATAAGGGGACATTTAATATGTTCGATGGTACGATTAGCGGCAATAAGGTGACAAGTGCAACGATGCAGTCGCACGGTGGCGGCGGAGTATGGGTGCACACAACCGGTACATTTTGCATGAAAGGAGGAAGCATCACAGGCAACACCGCCTATCCCTATAATTATGATTATAATAAAGCTAATGGTGGCGGTGTATATTGCAGGGGCAGTCTGGAACTTTCCGGCTCACCGGTAATCGAAGGAAATAAGTTGACAACTGGTGAAAGTAACAATCTTGTTAGTTATATGAATAAGACTAAAATCACTGATACATTAAACAGTGACGCAAAAATTTATGTTTATATGAAAGATACTTCTACGCAAGATCAGACTTTGGCAACTGTTGATCCAAGCGTATCTTCATTTGATGCAAAAAACATTTTCTACTGCGATAACGCAAATTTTGTAGCTGACTTTGACGCAGCAAATAATACAATAAAATGGACGACACACACCCACGATTGGGGAGCATGGACTTCCAACGGCGACGGAACGCATACCCGTATCTGCTCGTCAGATGCCAGCCACACGGAAAGAGCGGACTGCTCCGGCGGTACAGCTACCTGTCAGAGCAAGGCAGTCTGCACGACCTGTGGTGGAGAATATGGTGATTTCGCATCACATGATTTCGATGTTTCTTCATGGGGATATAAGGGTGCAGACGGTCATGCACATGTATGCAAGACCGCGGGTTGTACTGCAACGGATACCGTTATAGCTCATATACCGGGACCGGCTGCCACAGAGGATGCTGCACAGATTTGCACAGAGTGTGGTTATGAGATTGTACCGGCATTGAATCATGAACATAACTGGGGAGCATGGACTTCCAACGGCGACGGAACGCATACCCGTATCTGCGCATCGAACAGCAGTCACAAGCAGACGGAAAAATGTTCCGGCGGTACAGCTACCGATAAAGACAGAGCCATTTGCAGCATTTGTAACGCACCATACGGCGAAATCAATGCGGGCTCAAATCCAGCGCCGACTCCAACCCCAACCCCAACGCCGGCTCCAAATCCGACACCGGAAGCAACAACCCCGACACCGGATCCGGCACCGGCTACATCAACACCGGCTACATCAACCACAACAGCACCGGCAGCTTCGGCACCGGCACAGGTAACGTATGATATTTTGGATGGAGCAGGCAGTTCATGGACACAGAATACAGATGGAAGCCTTGCAATCCGAGGAAGCGGTGAGGTTTCAAAATTCCGCGAGGTCAAGGTGGACGGAGTAACGGTTGATCCGGTCAACTATACGGTCACAGAAGGATCTACCATTATTACCTTCAAACCGGAATACCTTAAGAGTCTGTCAGCAGGAAATCATTCTTTTGAACTTGTCTGGACAGATGGAACAGCGGCAACAAACTTTACGGTAGCTGAAAACGCTGACCAGAGTGCAAAATCTCCAAAGACAGGCGAAGATTTCAGCATGGCACTTTGTACAGCACTTCTGATGGTTTCATGCGCAGGACTTGCAGGAATTTTTGCGAAAAGAAAAAGAAACCATGCAAGATAAGGCATTGCACAAATAATTTTTTAAAATGAAAAATAAGCTGATTACAGAGATAAAAGTGGGCAGGAAATTTACAAAAAAATTCTATTTTTATCAAAAATATGAATAGTAGAAAGAGGAGATTCAAATGAAGAAAAAGTTATTAACAGCATTACTTGTTGGAGCAATGGCTCTTAATATTACAGCATGTGGTGGTTCATCAGATGCAGCAGCACCAGCTGACAATGATCAGCAGACAACTACAACAGACACAGCAGCTGATGATGCAGCAGATACAGAAGAGGATGCAGTGGATGTGGAAGATGCAGCAGAAGCAGCAGACACAACAGAGGAAGAAGGATTTTCCCTTCTTGATGTAACAGCAGATCTTGTTGATGCAGCATTATATGCAGTGGATGATGATAATACAGAGTATGTGATCACACTCTTTAGAGATCCGGATGGATATAGCTATGTTTCATTAATGATCGTTCCACAGGATGGACAGGGAGATGTCCTTTGTGGAGCATATGATGATTCTAATGTAACAAATGTTACAGATGAAGATAACATTGACTGGACTGAGATCAGCACAACAGATGTTTATACAGGTGATGATTTCTCAGCAGTATTTGTAGAAGCAGATGACGGTTCCGTTGCAATTGCAAATTCAGATTTTTCCCTTGTTATGGAAGGTCAGTATCTGACAGCTGATGAAGCAATCGCTTATATGGGAGCAGCAGCTAACTACATCAATTAGTTTTTTTGAGATATGCGGAGTAATGGAAGAACGGTTGCTTCGCATATCCTTACATAATGTAATTCAAAAATCCTGCACACTTTTATTTCTGTAATCAGCACACATTTATTTATAAGCTGTAAAATTCGCATTGAGTTTTACAGCTTTTTGCGTATAATGAAAATATCAGATTACGGATGATCGGAGGTACAATATGACTGGAAAAAAGAATGTTTCACTTCCCTGTGCCGTTGGAAGCACATCATACATTGATACGGTAAAAAACAGCTATTATGTAGATAAAACTCTTTTGATCAGGGATTTAATAGATGATCATGCAGCTGTCACATTGTTTACCAGACCAAGAAGATTTGGAAAAACATTGGCAGTTGATATGCTGAAGGTCTTTTTTGAAAAAACGGATGAGGACAATTCTGTATATTTTCGGGATAAAAAGATATGGGATTGCGGTGAGTTTTATCGAAAACAGCAGGGAGCATATCCGGTTATATATATCACGTTCAAAGATGTAAAATTCGATAACTGGAAAGATTCTCTGGAAGCTATAAGACTTGTGATACGGGATGAATATATGCGCCATGCTGACATTCTCTCATGGGATGGATTAGATGTAGTTGAGAAGGATTATCTCGACAGGATGCAGAAAGGAACTTTGAGCAATGTTGAATACACAAGGGCGTTGCTTAATTTAAGCCGAATGCTGGAAAAATATCACAACAAAAAGATTGTGGTTTTGATTGATGAATATGATACACCTATCCAGCAGGGACACTCAAAAGGGTTTTATAATGAAGTGATCACTTTTATGAGAAATTTTATGTCGGGCGGATTGAAGGATAATCCGGCACTGGCATTTGGAGTTCTTACAGGCATACTGCGTGTTTCAAAAGAGAATCTGTTCAGTGGATTGAATAATCTGGTTGTAAATTCTGTTTTGGATGAAAAATACAGTGAGTATTTTGGGTTTACATCAGACGAAGTAACAGCTATGGCTGCTTACTATGGACGCGAGGATAAATTGAATGAATTGCGGGAGTGGTATGACGGATATTTGTTTGGAAATCGTGAAATATATAATCCGTGGTCAGTAGCAAATTATTTTAATAATGAGTGTAAACCGAGACCTTTTTGGACGAACACCAGTGATAATGAGATCATTCGTGAGATCATGAGAACATTGACACCGGAAATTGCGGATGACCTGATCTTACTGATGCAGGGAAAACATGTGCAGACTTCATTGAATATGGATGTCATTTACCCAAGAATAACGGATGGCGCAGACAGCATATTTAGCTTTTTGCTTATGGCGGGATATTTGAAGCCGGTAAAGGAAGCAATAGAAACTGAAATAGGCACATTTATGGAATTAGCGCTTCCAAACAAAGAAATCAGAAGAGTCTACAATTCAGAAATCTTGTTCTGGCTTAAAAATACTTTGGATGGAAATGTAATGGAATAGCTTTTTGCGGCAAAAAGGTTGAGATAGCGATGTAAAGCATTACAGCTGTAGTCCACGTGGGGGACTTAATGATTTCCACGTCGTTATGGGTATCTTAA
>OHDP01000150.1_pt1 | contig 50896 bp, 44 predicted proteins | sample 1567011 | NCBI WGS metagenome assembly OHDP01 (sample SAMEA3879532, study PRJEB24766) | human gut metagenome | biome: human-associated habitat; feature: feces | place: USA | collected 1985/1987
GTAATACGGAGAAACAAATAACGCTGATGCATGATTTCGGTTCGACGGTTCTTTGTTGCACGCCTTCTTATGCTCTGTATCTGGCGGATGCCATTAAGGACTCCGGTTTTCCGCGTGAAGAGTTCAAACTGAAGTTCGGCGCTTTCGGGGCAGAGCCATGGACAGAGAATATGCGTCGTGACATTGAAACGAAATTGGGAATAAAAGCTTATGACATCTATGGGCTGAGCGAGATAGCCGGCCCCGGTGTAGGATACGAATGTGAGTGCCAGCATGGTACGCATCTCAATGAAGACCATTATTTCCCGGAAATCATAGACCCGAAAACGCTTGAGCCGGTTGCACCGGGCGAAACAGGAGAATTGGTGTTTACGCATCTCACCAAAGAAGGAATGCCTTTGCTGCGCTATCGCACTAAAGACCTTACGGCTTTGCACTATGATAAATGTCCTTGTGGGCGTACATTGGTCCGCATGGACCGCATCTTCGGACGTAGTGACGATATGCTTATCATACGCGGTGTAAACGTATTCCCCACACAGATTGAGTCTGTTATTCTTGAGATGCCTGAGTTTGAACCGCATTATCTGCTGATAGTGGGACGCGAGAATAATACCGATACGATGGAACTTCAAGTAGAAGTACGGCCGGAATTCTATTCTGATGAAATCAATAAGATGTTGGCTCTGAAGAAGAAATTGGGTGCGCGTCTGCAGAGTGTACTCGGATTGGGAGTCAATGTGAAGCTGGTAGAACCGCGTAGCATTGAACGCAGTGTGGGTAAAGCGAAACGGGTGATTGATAACAGAAAACTTTAAAACTTAAAATTAATACTCTACGATTATGGTAGCAAAACAACTTTCTATCTTTTTGGAAAACAAGTCAGGTCGTTTGACGGAAGTGACTGAAGTGCTGGCGAAAGAAGATATCAATCTTTCTGCTTTGTGCATCGCTGAAAATGCTGATTTCGGTATTTTGCGCGGAATTGTGTCCGATCCGGATAGAGCATATAAAGCTTTGAAGGATAATCATTTTGCAGTAAATGTGACCGATGTGGTCGGAATCAGTTGTCCTAATGTGCCGGGAGCTTTGGCAACTGTATTGGGATATTTGTCCGCTGAAGGGGTGTTTATCGAATATATGTACTCGTTTGCCAATAATAATGTGGCCAATGTAGTGATTCGTCCTAGCAATCTGGATAAATGTATTGAGGTGTTGAAAGAAAAGAAAGTTGATCTGCTGGCGGCTAGCGATTTGTATAAACTTTAATTGTCTTTTTCTCCCCATTTGTCGATGTTTAACGCCTTTTATGTATTAAAAAACATAGATTAATTGCTAAATTCCCTGCGAATAAGTAACTTTGCGCAATATTTTAAAATAGGATGAAGAAAAATATCATTATAACTTTGCTTGCGGCAGCTACTCTCACTTCATGTGGGGAGTATAATAAATTGCTGAAAAGCACCGATTACGAATACAAGTACGAAGCCGCTAAAAACTATTTTGCAAAAGGACAGTATAACCGTTCGGCTACTTTGTTGAACGAATTGATTACTATTCTTAAAGGAACGGATAAAGCGGAAGAATCTTTGTATATGTTGGGCATGAGTTATTATAATCAAAAAGATTATCAGACTGCGGCTCAGACTTTTATCACCTATTTTAATACATATCCCCGTGGAACTTTTACTGAATTGGCACGTTTCCATGCAGGTAAAGCATTATTTTTGGATACTCCGGAGCCACGTTTGGATCAGTCAAGTACTTATCAGGCTATCCAACAATTACAGATGTTCATGGAATATTTCCCGAACAGTAGTAAAAAGCAAGAGGCACAGGATATGATTTTTGCTTTGCAGGATAAGTTGGTGTTGAAAGAACTTTATTCAGCCAAATTATATTATAACTTGGGTAATTATTTGGGCAACAACTATGAGTCTTGTGTAATCACGGCTCAAAATGCACTGAAGGATTATCCTTATACTGATTATCGCGAAGAACTTTCCATCTTGATTCTGCGTGCAAGGTATGAGATGGCTATTTATAGCGTGGAAGATAAGAAAATGGATCGGTATCGTGAGACAATCGATGAATATTATGCTTTTAAGAATGAGTTTCCGGAAAGCAAATATCTGAAAGAGGCTGAGAAAATTTTCAATGAATCACAGAAAGTAATTAAAGACTAAATTTAAATAGATTTATGGACTACAAAAAGACGAATGCTCCTACTACAACGGTAACCCGTGACATGATGGAACTCTGCTCCGATACAGGGAATGTTTATGAAACAGTTGCCATTATTGGTAAGCGTGCTAATCAGATTAGTGTGGAAATCAAGAACGATCTTTCTAAGAAATTGGCAGAGTTTGCTTCTTATACTGACAACATGGAAGAAGTGTTTGAAAATAGAGAGCAAATCGAGATTTCTCGTTATTATGAGAAGTTGCCGAAACCGGACCTGATTGCTACGCAAGAATACATCGAAGGGAAAATATACTATAGAAATCCGGCTAAAGAGAAGGAAAAACTTCAGTAATTTATTTTCTGACGAAAGAATTGATAGTCAAGTAGTAAGTGGGATGATAATCCCTGCTCCTTATTGCTTGGCTATTATTGTTTAACTCAACTACTATTTATACTATTTATGATTCAAAGAATTCAAACAGTTTATTTACTGATTGTTACAGGTTTGCTGATTACAGCAATGTGCTTGCCGATGGGGTATTTTACTGATACGATGGGAGAGCACTCTTTTAAAGCTCTAGGAATAGAACTAAACGGTGCTTACGAGTCTACATGGGGCTTATTCTGCATCTTATTGCTTAGTGCTATTGTTGCCGTAGCTACAATTTTCTTATATAGGAATCGTATGTTGCAGATACGTATGACGATTTTCAACAGCTTATTGCTGGTAGGCTATTACATTGCTTTTCTTGCTTTCTATTTTGCATTGAAAAATGATGCGAATATGTTTCGGGTAGGGTGGGCTTTGTGTTTGCCGCTTGTTTCCATTATTCTGAATATATTGGCTGTTCGTGCTATCGGACGTGATGAAGTGATGGTAAAGGCTGCGGATAGATTAAGATAAAATTTTCCCTATACTCTCTGAGTAATTCGTTAATAATATGATAGATAAAAAGCATAGCTTTATAGGAGTTAAAGCTATGCTTTTTGCTATCTAAAGCTGCGCTTTAGCATCTTTAAAACGATGCTTTGCAGATGTGGAAATTCTTTTTGCGTAGGAGGGGTTTTATTTCTTCAAATCGAATAAATAAGTGAGTTTTATTGAAATTGTTCCATGCGCTGCACGGGCAAAATAATCCTTTTTGGTTGTCTTGTAGAAATCGGATAAGGCAAAATAATAACGTCCTTCCACTATAAAACTACCGGCTTTTTTCGTTCTAAGCTCTACACCACCGCCTCCGGTAATGCCATAATCAAATTTATTCTGAATCTTAGTACCATATACCGCTTTTTGGGTATCATTGAGTTTATTCATATCGACTCCTTCAATCTTCTCTGATTCTCCAATGAGAAATCCTATTTGCGGTCCGGCATGGATGAAAAATTGTAAGCCTCTCTCATTACCAAATGCTAGATGTGCAAGGAAAGGAATATCAATGTAGCTCATTTTACGAGTGTAAATTTGAGTGGGGTCTTCTACCATATCTCCATTTTCTCCTGGAATCTCAAATAATTGATCCCAACCTCGTTGTGAGAAGTTCAGTTCGACCTGTGCCCCGCAAATCATGGCAAAATACTTTTCAGAAATATAACGGGCTGTCAATCCTCCGGTTATTCCCATCAGGCTGTTCTGTTTGATGGTAGGAGTGAAGGATACACTATTTAAGTTGACACCTCCGTTGACACCTACAGAAAAATTGCTTCGTGCCTCTCCGATCTGAGCAGTGGCGGAGAGAGTGAATCCTGTTAGCAGAAGGCCTGCGATCAAAAATGGTTTTATCTTTATCATTTTCCGTATTATTCGAAGTCAAGTTTTACTAATTCAAAGTTTTTAGTGAAACGAATGAAGAACACTTTCTTATTAATAAATCCTCCCCAATTATTCACACGTTGGAATTTGAAGCCGGTTTGAATAGGAGTCAGATTCATTTTAGACAGATTATTTTCAAGTTCCGAGCCATAACGTGACAATCCTTTTAAGAAAAAGAATCCGGTGTCAAAACCGAGCATTGCATAATTGGGATACTTGCTGCTTAGGTCTTTACTGTACCATTTGTGGTAAGCGTTGGTAAACTGCACGGCAGCTGGGAATAGTGTGTTCGTATAAAACGAAGAATAGAAATACACGTCCAGCTCAAAGAAACTTTCCAAATGATCTCTCGTGTAAGTCTGCCATTCCGGATAGCCGAACAAATGGATGTTCTGTCCTGCATTATCTCTGACTAACAGCGTCAATTGCGGGAGTACTTTAATAAGCAATACATTTTTTCCTGAGGTAGGAATAAAGATGTTCTCCTTATCATTGCGGAGCGCTGCTTTCAACATTTCTTTTGTTGCATTCTCGTTGACCGTTTGCATGGAGATGCCCTTATTCTTTAGCTCTTGTTTCAAGCCACTGATAAATTCAGCCTTTTCTTTGTCGGCACTGATAGGCTCGATAAAGATAACATGCGCATTGGGAAATTGACGTGTGAAATGCTCGTAAACTTCTGAATATAAATAAGATTGTGGTGTGTTGATCTGATAAACAGCCGGATTATTAAATACCTCTTCACCCTTTTGAGAGAAAGGAATCACTAGACGTATATCATTCTTTTTTGCGAAATCAGACAGTGGCTTGATTTGCTTCTGATGCATCGGCCCAAAAATAACATCCATCTTCTTCATCTCATTCTTTGAAAGAATCGCATTCAAGGTAGAAACCTCTTTTCCACTGTCATATACATATAAATCCAAAGAAGTACCTGTACGTTTCAGACTATCCACTGCCATAAGAAAACCTTCGTAGTATTCCACCATACGTTTGTCTTCCTGGAAAGGCAGTATCAATGCGGCTTTAATGGTCGACATCTTCTTGGGAGTCTCCTTACTTTCGCGGAAAAGTTCGCTGTTACTTGGAGGGATAGCGTATGGATCTTCTTTCTGGGTGGGTTGCGTGGTTGTTGCCATCGGGTAGGGGATACAAAGAAGTTGGCCTTTTTTCATCCCTTTTTTAAGTTCGGGATTAGCGGCAATCAGTTCCTCTTCACTGATTCCGTATTCGCGGCTTACGCTAAAGATTGTTTCTTTGCGTTTTACTTTATGCATTTCTTTGCATCTGGGAACCACAGGACCTTGAATATTACTTTGCTCAGTCGGTTTTTGGGCGGTAACGACCTGTTCTTTCTCCTTTTGCGGGATAAGAATTACCTGTCCGATACGGAAATTCTCAGCGCTCAATCCCGGATTCGCTTCACATATATCCTTAGCAGATATATTGTACATTGTTGTCAGTTTATACAGTGTCTCTCCGGCTTGAATTGTATGGAATGTTTCTCCTTTCTGGCTTTCTTTTCCTTTGGGAATTTTAATGGTTTGTCCGGCATAAATTTTCTCGTCACAACCGGGATTCAAATGGATAATATCCGATGTTGTGACATTGTACATCTTGGATATAGAATATAAACTTTGTCCTTTTTCGATGGTATGCAAGAAATAGGATTGATTCTCCTGTGCATAACTGACGGCGTATGAAACGCTTATAAAAAGCAGAAATAAGAATATTCGGTTTATCGGTTTCATCAAATTATAACTATTGGTTTTTGAAATCAAGGAACAAAGGTACGAATAATGCCCTATATCTTCATAAGATTTGAGTTAAGAAAATAATATTGTGCTTTTTTAGGAGCATATTTCGGGCGGAAACATTAATTTTGCAGCATTTATGAAGGATATGAATATGCAGGAAACAGAATATATTAATGTGTACGGTGCGCGCGTGCACAATTTGAAGGATATTGACGCTGAGATTCCCCGTAACAGTCTGACTGTCATCACCGGATTGAGCGGCAGTGGGAAATCTTCTTTAGCTTTCGATACGATTTTTGCAGAAGGGCAGCGCCGCTATATTGAGACCTTTTCAGCGTATGCCCGCAATTTTCTGGGTAATTTGGAGCGTCCGGATGTCGACAAAATCACAGGTCTGAGCCCGGTGATTTCCATTGAGCAGAAAACGACGAACAAGAATCCCCGTTCTACGGTGGGTACGACGACTGAGATCTATGACTACCTCCGTCTGCTATATGCCCGTGCCGGAGTAGCTTATTCGTATTTGTCCGGTGAGGAAATGGTGAAATACACCGAAGAACAGATTCTGGAATTGATCCTGAAAGATTATAAAGGAAAGAAGATCTATTTGCTCGCCCCGTTGGTTCGTGCACGTAAAGGACATTATAGGGAACTGTTCGAGCAGGTGCGAAAAAAAGGATATTTATATGTCCGGGTAGATGGTGAAGTGCGTGAAGTAACGCATGGAATGAAGCTCGACCGTTATAAGAATCACGATGTGGAAGTGGTGATTGATAAATTGGTGGTGACCGAAAAAGACAACCGGCGGCTGAAACAAAGTGTGGCGACTGCTATGCGTCAGGGAGACGGCTTGATGATGATTTTAGATGCCCAGTCGGAAAGTATCCGTCATTATAGTAAACGTCTTATGTGTCCTGTGACAGGACTTTCTTATCGCGAACCTGCCCCGCATAACTTTTCATTCAACTCCCCGCAGGGAGCATGCCCGAAATGTAAAGGGCTGGGCGTTGTCAATCAGATTGATGTGGATAAGGTGATTCCCGACCGTGAACTATCCATTTATGAGGGGGCAATCGCACCTCTGGGAAAATATAAAAATGCCATGATTTTCTGGCAAATCAGTGCTTTGCTGGAAAAGTACGATGCGTCATTAAAAACTCCGGTCAAGGAATTGCCGGATGATGCCATCGAAGAAGTTCTCTATGGTTCTGATGAACGGATTAAGATCAAAAGCTCGTTGATTGGTACTTCCTCGGACTATTTTGTTACCTATGAAGGTGTTGTGAAGTACATCCAGATGTTGCAGGAGAAAGACGCTTCCGCAACAGCGCAGAAATGGGCGGAGCAATTTGCTAAAACCACTGTTTGCCCCGAATGTAAGGGAGCCCGTTTGAATAAGGAGGCATTGCATTTCCGTATCCATGATAAGAATATCAATGAGCTGGCGAATATGGATATCAACGAGTTGTACGACTGGTTGATGAAGGTGGATGAATTTCTTTCCGACAAGCAGAAAAAGATATCAGTGGAGATTTTGAAAGAAATCCGTACACGTTTGAAGTTCCTGTTAGATGTAGGGTTGGACTATCTTGCCTTAAACCGTAGTTCCGTTAGTCTGTCCGGAGGAGAAAGCCAGCGTATCCGTTTGGCCACTCAGATCGGTTCGCAGTTGGTGAATGTGTTGTATATTCTCGACGAGCCGAGTATCGGTCTGCATCAGCGTGATAATTTGCGCCTTATCAATTCTTTGAAAGAACTTCGGGACATCGGTAATTCCGTGATCGTGGTAGAGCATGATAAGGATATGATGCTTGCTGCCGATTATGTCATTGATATGGGGCCGAAGGCCGGTCGTCTTGGTGGGGAAGTGGTTTTTGCAGGCACTCCACAAGAGATGCTGAAAACCAGTACAATGACTTCGCAATACTTGAACGGACAGATGAAGATAGAAGTTCCAGCCAAACGCAGAAAAGGAAACGGAAAGTCTATCTTGTTGAAAGGAGCGAAAGGAAATAACCTGAAAAATGTAGATGTGGAGTTCCCGTTAGGCAAATTGATTTGCGTAACAGGAGTATCGGGAAGTGGAAAATCCACCTTGATTAATGAAACCTTGCAACCGATTCTTTCACAGAAATTCTACCGTTCTTTGCAAGATCCTTTGGAGTACGATTCTATTGAAGGGCTGGAATATATAGATAAGGTGGTGGACGTTGACCAGTCCCCGTTGGGACGTACTCCTCGTTCCAACCCGGCTACTTACACAGGCGTATTTTCGGACATTCGTAATTTGTTCGTTGGATTGCCGGAAGCTAAGATTCGTGGTTACAAGCCGGGACGTTTCTCCTTCAATGTAGCGGGCGGGCGTTGCGAAGCGTGTTCGGGAAACGGTTATAAGACGATTGAAATGAACTTCCTTCCGGATGTATATGTGCCCTGTGAAGTATGTCATGGCAAACGTTACAACCGCGAGACGTTGGAAGTCCGTTTTAAGGGGAAATCCATTGCCGATGTGCTGGATATGACAATCAATCGTGCTGTGGAATTCTTTGAAAATGTTCCGCAGATTCTCAATAAAATTAAAGTTCTGCAAGATGTCGGATTGGGCTATATTAAGTTAGGTCAATCTTCTACCACTCTTTCCGGTGGCGAGAGCCAGCGTGTGAAACTGGCTACGGAACTGTCGAAGAGAGATACGGGCAAAACACTTTATATTTTGGATGAGCCGACTACCGGACTTCATTTTGAGGATATACGGGTGCTGATGGGAGTATTGAACAAACTAGTTGATAAAGGTAATACAGTTATCGTTATCGAGCATAATCTGGACGTTATAAAAATGGCGGATTATATCATCGATATGGGGCCGGAAGGTGGTAAAGGCGGGGGAGAACTCCTTAGTTGCGGGACACCCGAAGAAGTTGCGAAGAGCTCTAAAGGATATACACCTAGGTTTCTTCGCGAAGAATTAGGACTTTGATTTTGCAAAGAATGGTGACCTTGATGATCTGAATAATAAATGCCAATTTATAGAAGATGAAAATTAATAAAACAAATGCTGCCCGCTTGTTGGATAAAGCAAAGATAATATATGAGTTAATCCCATACGAAGTAGACGAGAATGATTTAAGTGCCGTGCATGTGGCAGCCAGTTTGGGTGAGAATATTGAACAAGTATTCAAGACGCTTGTTTTGCACGGTGATAAGAACGGATATTTTGTATGTGTTATTCCGGGAGAGCACGAAGTCGATTTGAAATTGGCGGCTAAGGCTTCCGGCAATAAGAAATGCGACCTGATACCTATGAAAGAGCTATTGCCGCTTACCGGATATATTCGTGGCGGTTGTTCCCCTATTGGTATGAAGAAGCATTTTCCGACTTATATTCATGAGACTTGCCGGAAATTCCCGTATATTTATGTAAGTGCCGGCACAAGAGGGCTTCAAATAAAAATAGCTCCGGACGATTTGATTCGTGAATCCGGAGCGGAAACTTGTCGTTTGTTTGAAGACTAGTTTTACAAATTATTTGTGCAAAAACTCAGGAAAAAGTATATATTTGCAAGAAATATTTATTTAATTCAATCAATTATTAATTCTAAAAACTTATATCTATGTTCAGTAAACACCCTAAAGGTTTGATTGCTGCGGCTTTAGCTAATATGGGAGAGCGTTTTGGCTTCTATATTATGATGGCGATTTTGACGTTATTTATTTCAGCGAAATTCGGATTGTCCGAGACGACTACCGGATACATCTATTCCGCATTTTACGCATCCATTTATATTTTAGCTTTAGCGGGAGGTGTTATTGCTGATAAGACGAAAAATTTCAAAGGCACTATTTTGGTGGGATTAATACTGATGGCTGTCGGTTATTTGATTATTGCCATTCCTACTCCTACTCCGGTTCCTAATATGGCTCTTTATTTGGGGCTGACTTGTTTCGGACTTTTAGTGATTGCTTTTGGTAACGGCTTGTTTAAAGGAAACCTGCAAGCTCTGGTAGGTCAGATGTATGATGATCCTAAATATTCCAATCTTCGTGATGCCGGTTTCCAGATATTTTATATGTTTATTAATATCGGTGCTGTTTTTGCACCGTTTATTGCTATCGGTGTGCGTAACTGGTGGTTGAAAGTGAATAACTTTGATTATGATGCCACTTTGCCGGAGTTATGTCATCAATATTTGGAAAAAGGAAAAGATATGGCTCCACAGGCTATGGAAAATCTGACTACGTTAGCTAACAGTGTTGTCTTGGATAAAACTCATGTAACAGATATGGGCGTATTTGTAAATAATTACCTTGATGTATTTAATCGCGGTTTCCAATATGCCTTTATGGCTGCTATCGGTGCTATGATTATTTCGTTGATTATTTATATGGCAAATAAGAAGCGCTTCCCGGATCCGGCAACGAAAGCAAAAACAGATAAAGGAGCGACAATGGTGAATAAAGAAGAAATTCGGATGAGTGCTACTGAAATAAGACAGCGTATCTATGCCCTGTTTGCTGTATTCGGTGTTGTTATTTTCTTCTGGTTATCTTTCCATCAGAATGGTTATTCTTTGACCTATTTTGCCCGTGACTATGTGGATTTAAGTGTGATTAATATCGACTTAGGTTTTACGCAGATCAAGGGAGCTGAAATATTCCAGAGCGTTAATCCATTCTTCGTTGTATTCCTGACTCCATTTATCATGTGGATGTTCGGCTCAATGAAAAAGAATGGTAAAGAACCTTCTACCCCGATGAAGATTGCCATCGGTATGGGTATTGCCGCATTAGCGTATGTATTCTTGATGGTATTCTCCTTTACATTGCCTTCGAAAGAGGTGTTGGGTACTATGAGTGCTGCTGAAATCAATGCTATCCGTGTTACTCCATGGATTATGATCGGCCTGTATTTCATTCTTACGGTTGCCGAACTGTTCATCTCTCCTCTGGGATTATCATTTGTATCTAAAGTAGCCCCTCCTCATTTGCAAGGATTGATGCAAGGTTGTTGGTTGGCTGCGACAGCTGTGGGTAACTCACTGTTGTTTATCGGTGGTATTCTTTATACAACTGTTCCTATTTGGGCTTGTTGGTTGGTATTTGTAGGAGCAACAGGTGCTTCCATGATTGTAATGCTTTCAATGGTAAAATGGCTGGAGCGTGTAGCGAAATAAAATCTTGCCATTAACTAAATAAACAAAATGCCCCGGAACAAGTATCATAAATGTTCCGGGGCATTTTTGTATATCAAATATCCAGTCCCATAATATAATCATTCATATAATACCCGTTACCAATCGGGAAATCACCTTCTCGCAACTTTCTCATTCCCATGTGCTCGTAAAACTGCAAAGCCTTATTATTACGATTTACGTTGAGCTCCATCAAACAAGGTTCCGGGTGTATTTCTTTGATACACTTGATTGCTTCCTTGAATAAAAAACTGCCGCAATGCGTGCCCTGAAAACGTGGGAGGACATATATCTTCTGAAGATGGAATACATCTTTCTCCTGTTGTTGAATGGAAACGTATCCGCATGGTTCATTCTCCTTATAAGCAATGGAGTACACATGTCCTTCTTCCTCCATTTGTTTACGCACATTGGAAGGAGCATACATCCAGTCCATCATATAATCCAGTTGTTCGGGAGATAAAATTTCCTTGTAGGTGGCGGGGAATACCTCCTTTGCCATCTTATGAATAAGCTCGCAATCGGCTACTGTTGCTTTTCGAATTGTAAACATATCTATTATTTAATGGGCACAAATATAGCCATTATTTCTTTTTATAATAAGGTGGAGAGTCTCTAATGTTTTAATTATTATTAATTTATAGTACTTTGTAATGCAAGGTACTAAAGTAATGCATATATTTGTGTATCTAAAAGAAGTGAATAATGAAAGTAGACAATGTAAAATCACAGATGAGGAAAGGTATGCTTGAATATTGCATCATGCTTTTGCTACACAAGGAACCCTCTTATGCTTCTGATATCATTCAAAAATTGAAAGAAGCCCAACTGATCGTGGTGGAAGGCACCTTGTATCCATTGCTTACCCGTCTGAAAAATGACGACCTGTTAAGTTATGAATGGGTAGAATCTACCCAAGGACCTCCCCGCAAATACTATAAATTGACCGAACAGGGAGAAGTCTTTTTGGGAGAACTTGAAATTTCCTGGAAAGAACTCAATGAAACAGTGAATCATATTGCCAATAGATAATCCGAAAAAGAAGAAATAAAAATGAAAAAGACATTGACCATAAATTTAGGAGGAATTGTCTATCATATAGATGATGATGCCTACCGATTGTTAGACAATTATCTGTCTAACCTCAAACATTACTTTCGTAAACAGGAGGGTGCGGAAGAGATCGTAAACGATATTGAAATGCGTATTGCCGAACTGTTTGCCGAGAAAGTAACTGAAGGGAAACAGGTCATCACAGTTTCGGATGTAGAAGAAATTATCGCCCGTGTCGGCAAACCGGAAGACTTTGGAATTGCTGATGAGGATATGGACTCACAGAAAAGAACGGAACAAACATCGTCCGCTAATCAAGGCAGTACGCAAACCGCTGCTCAACGCCGTTGGTTTCGTGATCCGGATAATAAATTGTTGGGAGGCGTAGCGGCAGGATTGGCAGCTTACTTCGGTTGGGATATCACATTAGTGCGTATATTGATGATTATCCTGGTATTTGTACCTTATTGCCCGATGATTATACTTTATATTATCGGATGGATCGTTATTCCGGAAGCCCGTACTGCTGCGGAAAAATTGAGTATGCGTGGAGAAGCAGTGACCATTGAGAATATTGGCAAAACAGTGACAGACGGTTTCGAACGCGTAGCGGACGGAGTCAACAACTATATGAATTCTGGCAAACCTCGTACCTTTCTTCAAAAGATAGGCGATGTATTTGTTTCCATTGCTGCTGTTCTCTTTAAAATATTTCTGGTAGCTCTTGTTATTCTTTGCTGCCCTGTCTTGTTCGTACTGGCCGTTGTACTGGTAGCATTGGTGTTTGCAGCAATTGCCGTGGTAGTTAGCGGAGGAGCACTGCTTTACGAGATGCTGCCTGCCATCGACTGGATGCCGGTTGCTTCCGTATCTCCAATGATGACACTGCTAGGTACGATTGCCGGAGTTGCTCTCATCGGTATTCCGTTAGGAGCTTTCTTGTATACTATCTTGCGGCAATTATTCCATTGGTCACCGATGGGAACAGGCTTGAAATGGTCGCTATTGATTCTATGGATATTGGGTGCAGTCATAATGATTATTAATCTTTCAGCTCTTGGCTGGCAACTGCCTTTGTACGGCTTGCACTGCTCTTAACGAAGTCTCATTCTATTAAAAAAAGGATAATATTTATTCTTTTATAAGTAAATGTACCCCGATAGTGTGTCCGGGGTACATTTTTTGTTTACTCTAATTCATCGTAAATCGAGAGATTTTTAGTAAGTTTGTAAATACGTATTCAGGAAATAAAAATGGGTGAACATATATGTTTTAGGAGAAACGAACGTTTAGCGACAGTCAACCCTTATTGGAGAGGAAATCCGATGGTGCGCGGGCGTTTTTTTAATCGGCAGCATCGCTTCCGTCCGGGGATGGGGAGTGTACTGAAATGGCGTCTTTCGCCCAATCCTCAACGCAAGGAGAAGAAAACGGTGAAATGGGATCCGAAAGTTTGTTACCTCCGTTCATTGGATGCGGTGGTAGGAGATTCCCTGATATGGCTCGGACATAATTCTTTCTTTCTGCAATTAGCAGGTAAACGAATCATGTTCGATCCTGTGTTCGGCAGTATTCCTTTTGTGAAGAGACAGAGCGAGTTTCCTGCTAATCCTGACATATTTACAGGGATTGATTATCTACTTGTCAGCCATGACCATTTCGATCATCTGGACAAGAAGAGTATAGCACGCCTATTGAAGAATAACCCGCAAATGAAACTCTTTTGTGGATTGGGAACCGGTGAACTGATTCAGGGATGGTTTCCTGAAATGAAGGTGATTGAAGCCGGATGGTATCAACAAATGGAAGATGAGGGATTGAAGATTGCTTTTCTACCGGCACAACACTGGAGCAAACGTTCCGTACGCGATGGCGGCCAGCGATTGTGGGGAGCCTTCATGCTGCAAGGAGATGGAATCTCCCTTTATTACAGTGGTGACACAGGTTATTCCAGCCACTTTCGTGAAATCCCCGATCTGTTCGGAGCACCTGATTACGCTTTGTTGGGTATCGGGGCATATAAACCTCGCTGGTTTATGCGTCCCAATCATATATCGCCTCACGAGTCTTTGACTGCTGCCGAAGAAATGCATGCAGGACTTACTATCCCCATGCATTATGGCACATTCGATTTGTCTGACGAGCCTTTGCATGATCCCCCGAAAGTCTTTGCAACAGAGGCAAAGAAACGGAAGATCTCTGTGGAAATTCCTTATTTGGGAGAGATCGTGAAATTGAAGAAACAGAAATAAGAATACTTAGATACGAATAAAGAGATGAAGAAATTAGAAGTAAAAGACCTGAAAGAAAACTTTTTCGAAGCAATCGGAAAAGAGTGGATGCTCGTAACGGCGGGAACAAAAGAGAAGTTTAACACCATGACAGCAAGTTGGGGTGGCATTGGCTGGTTGTGGAATAAACCGGTTGCTTTCGTTTTTATCCGTCCCGAACGGTATACATACGAGTTTGTAGAGGAGAACGATCACCTGACACTTTCTTTCTTAGGAGAAGAAAATAAGAAGATTCACGCTGTTTGTGGTTCCAAGTCGGGACGTAATATAGATAAAGTAAAAGAAACCGGATTGAAACCTGTATTTACAGAAAAAGGTAATGTCCTGTTCGAGCAGGCACGTTTGAGTCTGGAATGTAAGAAACTTTATGCTGACGCTATCAAACCGGAATGTTTTCTGGATAAAGAATCAATAGAAAAGTGGTATGGTGGTGCTCATGGAGGTTTCCATAAGATGTATATTGTAGAAATTGAAAATATTTATTCGAGGTAAAAATTAGCGGATTTTGGTTGAATGTAATGGGGAAGGCTCTGAACTCAAGTAGATTGAGAACAGAGCCTTCCTTTTACTTTATAGGAATATGCACCGTTTTTATTTGGACGGCGCTTTCTTTACCCATTTATCCAGCCATTCAAAGAATGTGCGCTGCCATAACACTCCATTCTGTGGCTTCAATACCCAGTGGTTTTCATCCGGATAAATCAGCAGCTCTGCAGGAACACCACGCATCACGGCAGCATCAAAAGCAGCCATTGCCTGATTAGCCAGAATACGGTAGTCTTTTTCTCCATGAATACAGAGAATAGGAGTATCCCATTTCTCTACGAATAGGTGAGGAGAGTTGGCAAACGTACGCTGTGCCACCGGATTCTGTTTTTCCCAGTATGCGCCTCCCATATCCCAGTTGGCAAACCATTTTTCTTCAGTTTCCAGATACTGCATTTCCATGTTGAAGATACCATCATGAGCAATGAACGCTTTGAACCGTTTGTCGTGATGTCCGGCCAACCAATATACAGAGAATCCTCCGAAGCTGGCACCTACGCATCCCAGACGATCTTTGTCCACATACGGCTCTTTTGCCATTTCATCGATAGCAGTGAAGTAATCCTTCATACACTGGCCACCGTAATCGCCACTAATCTGTTCGTTCCATTCCACACCGAATCCCGGCAAACCGCGACGGTTCGGAGCAACGATGATATAATCATTAGCTGCCATAATCTGGAAGTTCCAGCGATAAGACCAGAACTGGCTTACCGGACTCTGCGGACCTCCTTCACAGAACAGCAAAGTCGGATATTTCTTGTTCGGATCAAACTGTGGAGGATAAATCACCCATGTCAACATCTGTTTACCATCTGTTGTTTTCATCCAGCGACCTTCCACTTTACCCATTTCCAACTGGTCATAGATTTGTTTGTTCTCCTGTGTCAGTTGAGTGGTAGAACCATCCAGTGCCACAGTGTAAATCTCATCACCCATACTCATTGAATGACGTTTCGCAATCAGCTTATCTCCGAAAAGAGCTACCCCTTCGTAATCATACATCCCTGAAGTAATAGCCTTTACCGAATCATTTGTCAGGTCAAGCGCATAAATCTGTGACTCTCCATGCCATACACCTGTGAAATAGATCACTTTAGCATCTGCTCCCCAGACAAAAGCATCTACATTCGATTCGAACGCTTTGCTCACAAAACGCTTCTCGCCAGTTTCCAGGTTCATGATGAACAGACGGTTCAGATCAGCTTCGTATCCGTCACGTTCCATGCTCTGCCAGGCAATATACTTCCCATCCGGTGAATATTGCGGATTGGTATCGTATCCTTTGTTCTCTTCCGTTATATTCTCCGTTTTCTTTGTATTCAGGTCATAAATATAAATGTCCGAATTCGTAGAGATTGCATATTCCAGTCCGGTTTTTTTACGACAAGTATAGGCCACCTTATCCGAAGTCGTATTCCAGGCAAGTTGTTCGATCCCCCCCCAAGGTCTCATCGGACTTTCATACGGTTCGCCGTCCAAAATATCTATGACATTGGAAATACTGTTTCCATCAAAATCTGCAATGAACGGATGCGGTGCCATCGTGACCCATTCATCCCAATGCTTGTACATCAGGTCGGTAACGATGATACCCGTAGCTTTAGGTAAATCCGGATACTTATCTACTGTGCTGTCTTTAGTCTTTACTTGTGAGATAAACAAAAGCTTTTTGCCATCCGGTGAGATGGAAAATCCCTCGATATCTCCGTCGTAGTTAGTCAGTTGTCTGCGTTCGCTACCATCCGGATTCATTTCATAAAGCTGGCTACTACCGCTGTCATTGCTTAGGAATGCTAGTTTGCTGCCCCCTTTTATCCAAGTCACCTCATTCTCTTGATAAGGAGTGTGGGTAATTTGTAGGTTATCGCTTCCATCTGCATTCATTACAAATACTTCGCGGTTACTCTTGTTCTCCGGCACACTGTAATACGCTACCGTATACGCGATCTTCTTTCCGTCGGGCGATACGGCGAATCCGCCGATACGTCCCATAGCCCAAAGTGCTTCGGGAGTCATGCGCTTCCCTTCGATCTTGATATCCGATTTCTCGATAAGCACCTGATCCGTTTTGCCTGCGTCTTTGGTTCCTCCGCAGGCAGCTAACAACATTGCTGCCGACATCATAAATAAATTAGCTTGTCTCATATATTTTATAAAATGTTTATTTTCTTGCGAAGATAGTGAAAAAAGAATTTAGATTTTCTTTTTCTGCCAGTTTCCTTTCTTCATGTATTGATAACAGAAGAGCAGAATGAAAGTACCATACACGCTTTCCGTTGTCCAAGAAAAAGCGACATCCATTTTCAGATAGAGAATGAAGTACGTGGCATAGGCTACATAAATTGCCAATACGCAAAGTTCCATAGCCAATGCAGTCCGCGTATTTCCCGTACCGGATACCGATTGGAAATAGACATTGGCGGGTACTAACACCAGATAAGCGGAGCACAACACCCATAATGAAGGTACAGAGGCAGCCCTTAGATCCGGCATATCCGTGTAAATACTCAGAATCAGGTCGGGAAACAGACAGAAGAAAATCAATATCGGCAATACGAATACGTATCCGATACGGATATGTTGTCTGACGGTCCCTCGAACACAATCTTGTTCGCCCGCCCCGATGAGGTTGCTGACCAGCGAACCGCAGGTGGCGGCAAAAGCCATTGCAATCATAAACGGTATTCCCGATACGTTGCGGATAATATTGGCGATAGCCAGTGAGCGTTCTCCCAGATGTTCTACGAACAGGAAGAACATGAACCAGGTGGACAAAGAAACAAAATTCTGAATCATCGTCCACACCGAAACATTGAGAATCCGCTTCAATGTCTTTCTCTGGAATTTGGGTAATATATTCAATGCATATTTCTTGCAGTCAATCCGCTTCCAGGTATAAATGATAAAGAAAATCACCGATACCATTTCTGCCAATGAAGAACCGATAGCGGCACCGGCAATTCCCAGTTGCGGGAAACCGAACTTACCGAAAATCAGGATATAGTTGAATACCACATTCGAAAGCACCATAACAATGGAGTTCAGAGTCAGTGTCTTTGTTTGTGTCGTACCAACAAAGAATGCACGGAACATCACCATGACAAACGAGAAAAAGAAACCATATACACGCCAATGGATATAACTTTCGGCTGCATCATAAATATGTGGTGACGAAATGATATTCCTTAGAATATGTGGTGAAAATACGATGGACAGCGTGAATAGAATGACGGCAACAGCCAGCAGGAAATAGATTCCCTGATAGAAGATTGGTCCTATTTCCTTGTAGTTTCCTTCTCCGTTACGGCGGGCAATTAATATTTGCGCACCGATGCTGAAACCGAATGCCATCATGAAAATGGCAAGGTAATATACACCTGCAATGGCGGAAGCACCTAATTCGATTTCCCCGACACGTCCCAGAAAAGCAGTATCCGTCATACCGATCATTTGCTCCATGATCAGACTGATGAGGATAGGGTAGGCTATTGTCCAAATTTGTTTATAAGTATATTTTGTTTTCATCTTATTTCATTTTTAGAGAAAGAAAGCCGGGCAACCCAAGTAGGATGTCCGGCTCTTTCAGAATATAATAGGATTTTCTTCCTTATTTCTTATTCTGTCTTTGCTGCTGCAATAACTCTTGTTGTTTTTGCATTGCCTCCAGGCGGGCAGCAAATCCGGTCTTTTTCATTTGTTTCGGGTCTTTCTTTTTCGCTTCCAGGATAGCCAGCAATTTTGTTTCGTCAGTCGTTTTGCGAAGCAAAATCATGGTACCTACGCTAATCAAGGTCGACACGAAGTAGTAGTAGTTCAAACCTGACGGATAATCGTTCAAGACAAACAGGAACATAATCGGCATCAGATACATCATCCATTTCATAGCCGCCATTTGCGGTTGCGCTCCATTATCCTGCATAGACATTGTGTACTTCGTATTCAGAATATTAGTCACCGTCATCAGCAAGCAGAACAAACTGAGGTGGTTGCCCAAGAACGGGATATGGAACGGGAATGTGATGATAGCGTCATAAGTAGAGAGGTCGTCCGCCCACAAGAAACTCTGTTGACGCAGCTCGATAGCACTCGGCACGAACATGAACAAAGCCATCAGGATAGGGAATTGCAATAACATCGGCAGACAGCCGCCCATCGGGCTTACCCCGTACTGGCTGTAAAGGCTCATCACTTCCTGCTGTTTCTTCATTGCATCTTCCTGCTTCGGATATTTCTTGTTGATTTCGTCGATTTTCGGTTTCAGTACACGCATCTTGGCAGATGACATATAGGTCTTCCACGTAGCCGGATAAACCACAACCTTCACCATGATGGTCAGAATCAACAACACGATACCCATGCTCAAGCCCCAGCCCGACAGCCAGTCGAATACGTTAATCGTGATAAACTGATTGATCCAGCGGATTAACGGCCACCCTAAGTATACCAGTCTGTTCAATTCCCATTTTTCGTCACGTCCCTTATCCAATGCTTTCAACGTTTTGAAGTGGTTCGGACCAAAATAGAAATACATCTCTGTCGGTTCTTTACCCGATGGATCGAAGAAAGTATTCATTTCAGCAGAATAATCTTTGATATATCCGCTTCCCTGTTGCTCCATTCTTGATTTCACGGAAACCTTGTCGAAGTCCTGCTCGGCAATGAATACCGATGAAAAGAACTGGTTCTTGAAAGCTACCCAGTCAATGCGGCTTTCCAGTGTCTTGCTGTCGTCTTTGGCTGCCGACAGATTATCCACATCATCTCCTTTGATCTTATAAGTAAGCTCTGCCAAGCGGTTTTCGTAAGTGAATCCTTTTTCCAGTTGGCGGGCACGCTGTGACCAATCGATATCCACATAATTGGTGTTTGCCAATTTGTCTGTCATACCTGTCGCCTTGATTTCAAAGTTCATCAGATAGCTGTCCGGTTTCAACGTATAGATAAAGTCGATATAACTTGCGCTATCTGCCGCCAGACGCATGACCACACTGCTATCCGTCTTGTTTGCCACTTCAAAGAAATAATCCTTTGTCTGGATAGCTCCTTCCTTATTATAGAAGTTGAAATTCATCGATGCATCGTCACCGTCAAACAGTACAACCGGTGTCTTCTTGTCCTGTGCCATGTAATCCTTCAGCATGGCCGAATAGACACGTCCGCCTTTGGTTGTGAAAGTGATTTCCGCTACATTGTTTTGGATACTGACTTTAGAGTCTGTTCCCTGCAATGCATTGAAAAACAGGGAGGATGAATCGGCAGCAGATGCCGCCTCTTTCTTGCTGTTAGCCAGTGCTGCCTCCGTTTTTGCTTTCAGTGCCTCTTCCTGCTGTTGTACAAGAGCGATAGAATCGTAGTATCTTTTTTGCGCAGCTATCTGCTCCTCACTGGGACGGCTCAGAAAGCTGAATCCTACTAACAATATACCTATTAAAACGAGACCTGTGATGGTATTTTTATCCATTCTTATTTTAATTACAAATTACTAATTACTTTTCGTTTTCGATAGCCGCTTTCACAAACGCCACGAACAACGGGTGCGGGTTCAGTACCGTGCTTCCATATTCCGGATGGAACTGCGTACCTACGAACCATTTCAATGTCGGAATTTCTACGATTTCCACCAGATCCGATTCGGGATTGATACCTACACATTTCATACCGGCAGCTTCGTACTGTTCCTTGTAGTCATTATTGAACTCGTAACGGTGACGGTGGCGTTCCTGAATATGTTCCTCTCCGTATGCCTGATATGCTTTAGAGCCTTTCTGCAATACACACTCGTAAGCACCCAAACGCATGGTTCCGCCCATATTGGTGATCGCTTTCTGCTCTTCCATGATATCAATCACGTTGTGCGGAGTCTTTTCATCCATTTCGCGTGAGTTGGCGTCTGTATATCCCAATACGTTGCGGGCAAATTCGATGGCGATACATTGCATCCCCAGACAGATTCCGAAAGTCGGAATATCATGTGTACGTGTATATTTGATAGCTACAAACTTACCGTCAATACCCCGTTGGCCGAATCCCGGTCCGATCATGACACCCGCCATACCTTTCAAGGCTTCACCCACATTCTCGTCCGTCAGCTTTTCGCTGTTTACGAAATGTACTTCCACTTTGCGGTCGTTGTAAGTACCGGCCTGCGACAATGCTTCACGAATAGATTTGTAAGCATCCTGCAAGTCATATTTTCCGACCAATGCGATGTTGATAGGCTCTTTGGTCTCAGCTGCGTGGCGGCGTTCCAAGAATTTACGCCATGGACCGAGCCCCGGAGTTTCTCCTACCGGCAGTCCCATTTTTTCGAGAATGGTGCTATCCAAGCCTTGTGCCTGCATCAGGATAGGAACCTCGTAGATTGTTTCTGCGTCGATAGATTGCACTACGGCTTTATCATCCACATTACAGAATTGTGCCACTTTCTTGCGCAATCCGTCGCTTAACGGGTGTTCGGCACGCAGTACCAGTACATCCGGCTGGATACCCACACTTTGGAGTTCCTTCACCGAGTGTTGAGTCGGTTTAGTTTTCAATTCTCCGGCGGCAGCAAGATACGGGACATAAGTCAGGTGCACGCAAAGAGCATTCTTACCGAGTTCCCACTTCAACTGACGGATACTTTCGAGGTAGGGGAGTGACTCGATATCGCCTACCGTACCACCGATCTCGGTGATGACAAAATCGAATTTGTATTTGTTACCGAGCAGTTTTACATTCCGTTTGATTTCATCCGTGATATGCGGAATCACCTGAATCGTTTTACCCAGATAATCTCCACGACGCTCTTTGTCGATGACGCTTTTGTAGATGCGTCCTGTAGTAATGTTGTTCGCCTTAGTCGTTTGTATTCCCAGAAATCTTTCATAATGTCCCAGGTCGAGGTCGGCTTCGTGTCCGTCTACCGTTACATAGCATTCTCCGTGCTCGTATGGATTCAGTGTTCCCGGGTCGATGTTGATGTACGGGTCAAATTTTTGAATGGTTACATTATAACCTCTTGCTTGCAGCAACTTACCGATGGAAGATGAAATGATACCTTTTCCTAATGAAGAGGCAACACCACCGGTGACGAAAATATACTTTGTTTCTCCCACAGCTATAACTGTTTTTAAAATTGTTTACTTAGTAGTATTCTTATGAACTTAAAAAGCGCAAAATTATAAAAAAAAGAGGAAGAATGCAGACTTTCGTCTCTACAATTTTATTAAAAAATGCAATTTTGAAAGAATCCTATGATTTCTGAACAAAATAATGTAGCTTTGCAACCTAAACCATAAGCAAATATGATGAGAGTTACTACTTTATATTCAGTTTTTATCCTGTTGTTATTTTCGTTATCGCTTTCTGCACAGGAAAATGTCGGCAATTCTTCACTTCCCAAATCTTCAACGGTAGTGGCTAAGGCCAAAGTCGTAAAAGCAGATACACTTTCGGCAGAACTCCAGAAATATTTAATGTTAAAACTCAACATGTCCGGTCCGACACCCAAATTGGATACCGTTTCTTATTTATATAATAAGTATATAGCCCAATTGGATTATCTGAATGATCCGTCTGTACCGCCGCGCTATATTCCGTCGGATCCCGACTATTTTCGTCTGTTTACTCCTTTGGCATATTACTATGCCCCGATGGAACAGTATTCAAGACTGGAATGGAAACCTGTGCAGCCGGACACTACCCCCAAACTGACATCGGAACTTTTACCATACGACACATTGGTGTTTACCAAAACCCGACGTGCCAATACATTAGTCAATAACGCTTTGATGGATCTTTATCTGCAACATCCGAATTTGGTTGTTACTACGGAAGACCGTATCATGAGCCGGGATGTTTTTCGGCATGATGTGAAACCGAAGATCTCCCCCAAAGCGAATGTGATTCATCTGTTTCAACGTGAAGATATGAATGATAATGTAGGAAAGGCCGATATCAAGATCAGCCGTCCCAACTGGTGGGTTGTAGGAGGTAACGGTTCATTACAGATCAGTCAGAACCATCTTTCGGACAACTGGTATAAGGGAGGGGAGAGTAACTTCTCCGGATTAGCTACTTTTCTGATCTTCGCAAACTATAATGACAATGAGAAAGTGCTGTTTGAAAACCAGCTTGAAGCGAAAGTGGGTATGACTTCCACTCCATCGGACGAATACCATAAATATCTTTTCACAACCGACCAACTTCGCATCTATAACAAGCTGGGATTGAAAGCTTTTAAGAATTGGTATTATACGATCTCCTCTGAGTTCAAAACCCAGTTTTTCAATGGATACAAGGCCAACAGCGAAGATCTGGTTTCAGCTTTCATGTCTCCGGCCGATTTGGCGGTCAGTATTGGTATGGACTATAAGCTGAACAAAAAGAAATTCAATCTTTCTGTCTTCATGGCGCCATTGACTTATAACCTACGTTATATTGACAACTCGGAAGTGGATGAAACGAAATTTGGTCTGGATAAAGGCAAATGCTCCAAGAATGACTTCGGTTCACAGTTGCAGTCTACGTTTAACTGGAATATCATCTCTGCCGTATCATTGGAATCCCGTCTCAACTATCTGACCAACTATCATTGGGCACGTGTGGAATGGGAAAACACGTTCAACTTCGTTCTTAACCGTTATCTCTCTACCAAACTTTATATTCACACCCGTTTTGACGATAGCTCCAAACCCACTGAAGGTGACAGCTATTTCCAGTTAAAGGAACTGCTCAGCTTCGGTATTAACTACAAGTGGTAGCCTTCATTTGTGAAAAAAAAACATTCTTTTGTTATATTGTTTGATATATAATATTTATATTTGCACGAAATTTCGTTGCTTCATTTAAGAAGTAGCAAGAAATATGGGGTAAATATACATGATCATTAGCAAAAATGACGATCAAAATCTTCTGCCAACAACTGTGATTGGCAGAAGCGTAGCACGCTCAAAACGCTGGCTAGTGGCGGTTGTACGCATATATCACGAGAAAAAAACGAGTGAGCGACTAACGAAAATGGGGATTGAAAATTTCCTTCCTATTCAACAAGAGGTTCATAAATGGAGTGATCGTCGTAAAGTGGTAGATCGCGTTTTACTTCCGATGATGATTTTTGTCCATGTCGACCCTCAAGAACAAAAAGAGGTGTTGACGCTGTCCGCTATCAGCCGCTATATGGTACTGCGTGGGGAAAGTACTCCAGCTGTTATTCCTGACCAACAAATGTTGCGATTCAAATTTATGCTCGATTATTCGGATGAAACGATCAGTATGAGCACATCGCCGTTGGCACCGGGAGAAAAGGTACGGGTGATAAAAGGACCTTTGGCAGGTTTGGAAGGAGAGTTGGTAAATGTGGACGGCAAGTCTAAAGTTGCTGTTCGATTGACAATGTTGGGGTGTGCATGTGTAGATATACCGGTGGGATGTGTAGAGCCGGTATCTGAAAATGGGGATTTACGTGATTGAGTAATCAATCTATTTTATAGGGGTATGGGGATTTTACTGCAAAAATGTAATGAAAGTCTGTAAAATAGCAGACAGTCTATCTGACATCGGTAACAAGACAGTGGGTATATTTATCGATGATCTCTCTCAAAAAATAAAAATCCATAACAGTATTGTGAATTATATCTTGTAAAAGATATAGTGTGGAAATATATGTGTATATCGAAAGATGAAAAAATCTTGGTGTGGTGACACTCACATTGAAATCCTGCTCATTGCCTTTGTGCTGATATAATCAATCAGATAAATCAAATTTCGAAATATTATTTTATTCATTTATACTATAATGGAAAAGACATTGAAAGGCATAGTGCAATATGCCCGCAAAAATTATTTCAGTTATTGGTCTATTTTAGGTATTGACACGGCAATTTCTGTATTATGTTCATTGGTTGCTTATGCGGTAATTCATTATATGGCGCATGTTCCAATGACCGACTGGATGCTTTGTAAATTTGCTTGCGTTTCTTTGGTGGCAAGTGTTGCTGGCTCTTTATTATTCCATACTTATCGTAATACGATTCGTTTTTCACAGGCACGTGAACTTTGGCGTATCATGTGTGCTGTATTATTTAAAATAGCTTGTTTGGCAATCGTTTCTTTCGAATTTATATATGAGACCCAATTGCCATATAATTATAAAATATCTTATCTTCTATTTGACGGTTTGTTGACCTTAGTGACTTTGACAACTTTCCGCGTATCATTGATAATCATCTATGATTTCTTATTGGATTGGGTGAATAAAAAGAACACCCGTATTCTTATTTATGGTACTAATGAAGAGAGTGTAGCCCTGAAGTTACGTCTTAGGGATAGTGCACATTATAAGGTAGCCGGTTTTTATGTATATGGTAAAAATAACAGCCGACGCCGATTGGCAGATCTTCCCGTTTATTACTTTGAAAATGAATCGGATGTTGATTATATCATGCGGAAGCGCGGAATTAAGGGGATTCTGTTTGCCCGTTATGAAGATACCCGTCTGGAAGAAAAACGCCTTCTGGAATATTGTAAAAATAATGAACTTAAAACATTGATAGCTCCTACTATCAGTGAGGCGGATTCTGATGGAAAATTTCATCAGTGGGTACGTCCTATTAAGATTGAGGATTTGCTGGGCCGTGCCGAAATTAATATCAACCTTCGTCAGGTTGCAGAAGAATTCAGGGGAAAAGTGGTGTTGGTGACTGGTGCGGCAGGCAGTATTGGCAGTGAACTTTGCCGTCAATTAGTGCAGATGGGAATTCAGAAACTTGTCATGTTCGACTCTGCAGAAACACCTCTGCATAATGTCCGTCTTGAGTTTGAGAAAAAATATCCGAATATTGATTTTGTTCCGGTGATTGGTGACGTGCGTGTGAAAGAGCGAGTTCGTATGGTGTTTGATCTTTATCATCCTCAAATCGTCTTTCACGCTGCTGCTTATAAACATGTACCATTGATGGAAGAAAATCCTTGTGAGGCTGTACTTGTCAATGTAACCGGTTCTCGTCAGGTGGCTGATATGGCTGTGGAATATGGTGCTGAAAAGATGATTATGGTGTCTACGGATAAAGCTGTAAATCCTACTAATGTAATGGGCTGTTCCAAGCGTTTAGCTGAAATCTATGTTCAAAGTCTGGGATGTGCTATCCGTGAAGGAAAAGTGAAAGGTCATACCAAATTTATCACCACCCGCTTTGGTAATGTATTGGGTAGTAACGGTTCTGTCATTCCTCGTTTTAAAGAACAGATAGAGAATGGTGGGCCGGTGACTGTTACTCACCCCGATATTATTCGTTTCTTCATGACCATTCCCGAAGCTTGCCGTTTGGTAATGGAGGCCGCCACAATGGGTGAGGGCAATGAGATCTTTGTCTTTGAGATGGGAAAAGCAGTCAAGATCGTTGATCTAGCGACTCGTATGATCGAATTGGCTGGCTATCGTCCGGGTGAAGACATCAAAATAGAATTCACGGGATTACGTCCGGGTGAGAAGCTTTATGAAGAGGTATTGAGCGATAAAGAAAATACGATCCCAACAGCGAATAAGAAAATCATGATCGCCAAAGTTCGTCGGTATGAATATGCTGATATTCTTGATACTTATGCAGAGTTTGAAAAGTTGTCGCGTGCGGTAAAGATCATGGATACCGTGCGGTTGATGAAGAAAATAGTTCCGGAGTTCAAATCAAAAAATTCTCCGCGATTTGAAGTATTGGATAAAGAATAAATAGGAAATAATCAACAAAAGATTCTATAAATAAATTATCATTTAATATGAATAAATCATTGCACACGCATTTGAATGTACGAAGCTTGTATGAAAGTCTGTTTTCTTGCCTGATAGTGGTATTTCTGCTTGCTTCCTGTCAGTCTTATAAGAAAGTACCTTATTTGCAGGATGCGGGAGTTGTAAAGGATATCAATCAACAGGAAAATTTGTATGATGCAAAGATAATGCCTAAAGACTTACTTACTATCGTGGTGTCGTGTACTAGTCCGGAACTTGCAGTTCCATTCAATTTGACTGTAGCGGGTCCTGGCACTGTGGCTATTGGGAATACACAGTTGACAGCTCAGCCTGTCCTACAGCCCTATCTGGTGGATAATGAAGGAAAGATCAATTTTCCGGTATTAGGCGAATTAAAAGTGGGTGGATTGACGAAAAGAGAAGCTGAACAACTGATAATAGACAAACTGAAACCTTACATCAAGGAGACTCCGATTGTCACCGTGCGTATGGTTAATTACAAGATTTCCGTATTGGGAGAAGTAGCCCGTCCGGGTACGTTTACCATCAGTAACGAGAAGGTAAACCTGTTAGAAGCCCTGGCTATGGCGGGGGATATGACGGTCTGGGGCGTCCGTGACAATGTTAAACTGATTCGTGAGGGTGCTGATGGCAAACAGAAAATTGTGACATTGGATTTAAACAAGGCGGAGACAATTCTTTCTCCTTATTATTGGTTACAGCAGAATGATATAGTTTATGTGACTCCTAATAAAGCAAAAGCCCGTAATTCCGATATAGGTAACAGTACCAGCTTGTGGTTCTCCGCTACTTCTATTCTGGTATCATTGGCAAGTTTATTAGTAACAATCTTCAAATAGTAATATAGATATGATTGAGGAAAAAAGAGAGAACCGGGGTGAGCAACCGGAAGAGCAGGTGAATATTCAGGAAATCCTTTTCCGTTACCTGATCCACTGGCCCTGGTTTGTGGTTTCTGTAATAATCTGTATCGCCTGCGCATGGGGCTACCTGCGTCTGGCCACTCCTGTCTATAATATATCCGCTACAGTCTTGATCAAGGATGACAAGAAAGGCGGTGGTGCTAGCATGTCCTCCGAACTGGAAAAGATGGGGCTGGACGGCTTCGTTTCCTCGTCGAACAACGTAGACAATGAAATCGAGGTGCTGAAATCAAAGTCTCTTGCCCGTGAAGTGGTCAACAATCTGGGACTGTTTGTGACTTATAAGGATGAAGATGAGTTTCCTAGTAGGGAACTTTACCGTACCTCGCCCGTAGTGGTGAGCTTGACTCCACAAGAGGCGGAAAAATTGTCTGCACCAATGGAAGTGGAGATGACTTTATTTCCCAATGGTGGGATGGATGCGTTGATAACAGTGAAAGACAAAGAGTATCGGAAACAATTCGAACAATTACCAGCTGTTTTTCCGACCGATGAGGGGACGGTCGCCTTTTTTGAAAGCAAGGATACATTGGCGGTTAATCAGGCTAAGGAGGAAAGTAAAGAGCGTCATATAAAAGCTTTTATAAACCGGCCGATGTCTGTGGCCAAAGGATATATCCAGTCCTTGTCGATAGCCCCTACATCAAAAACCACTTCTGTAGCTGTTCTTTCGTTGAAGAACTCAAATACCCGGCGTGGCAGGGACTTCATCAACAAACTCCTTGAGATGTACAATATCAATGCCAATAATGACAAGAATGAGGTAGCCCAAAAAACCGCAGAATTCATCGACGAACGTATCGGCATTATTTCCAAGGAACTTGGAAGTACCGAACAAGACTTGGAGAACTTCAAGCGTAGCGCCGGAATTACAGATTTGAGCAGTGAGGCGCAAATAGCCTTAACCGGTAATGCTGAATATGAAAAGAAACGTGTGGAAAACCAGACTCAAATCAATTTGGTGATGGATTTGCAACGCTATATGCAAGGTAATGAATATGAGGTCTTGCCAAGTAATATTGGATTACAGGATGCAGCATCAGCTGGTGCAATAGACAGATATAATGAGATGTTGGTTGAAAGAAAGCGCTTGCTCCGTACATCAACCGAGAATAATCCGACGATCATAAATTTGGATACTAGTATCCGTGCGATGCGGAGCAATGTACAGGCTACGCTGGATGCTACATTGAAAGGATTGCAGATAACCAAAGAAGACCTTGCCCGTGAGGCGAACCGCTATTCTCGTCGTATTAATGACGCTCCGACCCAGGAACGCCAGTTCGTAAGTATCGCCCGGCAGCAGGAAATTAAGGCCGGTCTTTATTTGATGTTACTTCAAAAACGTGAAGAGAATGCCATCACTTTGGCAGCTACAGCAAATAATGCCAAGATTATTGATGAAGCGTTAGCGGACGACAATCCGGTTTCTCCTAAGAGGATGATGGTCTATCTTGCCGCCTTGGTATTAGGAGTAGGATTTCCGGTAGGTATTATTTATCTGATTGGCTTGACCAAATTCAAGATTGAGGGCCGTGCTGATGTTGAAAAACTAACTTCTCTTCCTGTTATTGGCGATATCCCGTTGGCGGATGAAAAGTCCGGTTCTATAGCTGTATTTGAGAATCAGAATAACCTGATGAGCGAGACTTTCCGAAATGTCCGTACCAATCTTCAGTTTATGCTTGAAAATGGCAGGAATGTGATTCTGGTGACATCTACCATCAGTGGTGAAGGTAAGTCTTTTGTATCATCTAATTTGGCTATTAGTCTTTCTTTGTTAGGGAAAAAGGTTGTGATAGTAGGTCTTGACATTCGCAAACCGGGATTGAATAAAGTTTTCAATCTTTCGAGAAAAGAACAAGGTATTACCCAATTTTTGACTAATCCGGCTGTTAATCTGATGGATTTGGTACAGCCTTCTGATATCAACAGGAATCTGTTTATTCTTCCGGGTGGAGCAGTTCCTCCCAATCCGACGGAACTGCTGGCCCGTGACGGTTTGGAAAAAGCCATCGAAACATTGAAGGCTAATTTTGACTATGTGATTCTGGATACGGCCCCCGTGGGCATGGTAACTGATACCTTGCTGATAGGCCGTACAGCTGATTTGTCGGTATACGTATGCCGTGCCGATTATACCCGTAAGACAGAGTTTACTTTGATCAATGAGCTTATGGAAAACAACAAACTGCCTAACCTCTGTATCGCCATTAACGGCTTGGATCTTCAGAAAAAGAAGTACGGCTATTATTATGGTTATGGTAAATACGGCAAGCATTATGGCTATGGCAGGCGTTATGGTTATGGCTATGGTTATGGAGAGAAGCGTACAAGTCGGGAAGGTGAATAAATTATTAATAAAATCAAATTAAACATAGTATGCGTGATTTCAAAAACATTAAGATTGCGGTAGCCGGTACCGGCTATGTTGGACTGAGTATAGCGACACTACTGTCACAACATCATCATGTAACCGCCGTGGATGTAATCCCTGAGAAGGTGGAGAAACTGAACAACAAGGTTTCCCCTATCCAGGATGATTATATCGAGAAGTATCTGGCTGAAAAGCCGCTTGACCTTGTCGCCACTTTGGACGGGAGATCAGCCTATGCTGATGCCGACTTTGTGGTAATAGCCGCTCCTACAAACTATGACCCTGTGAAGAATTACTTCGATACGAGCCTTGTGGAGGAGGTTATCGATCTCGTGCTCGAAGTGAATCCCGATGCTGTAATGGTTATTAAGTCGACGATTCCGGTGGGCTATACCCGTAACCTTTATGTAAAGTACGCCCAAAAAGGAGTAAGTAAGTTCAACCTATTGTTTTCACCGGAGTTCCTTCGCGAAAGTAAGGCTCTTTATGACAACCTCTATCCGAGCCGTATCATCGTAGGCTATCCGAAGATCCTCGATCGTCCGGAGTTTGCGGAAGAAAATGAGGCGATTCGGTCCGTCACGGATGTCAATATGTTACAGGAAGCGGCCAAGACATTTGCCGTCCTGTTGCAGGAAGGGGCTATTAAAGAAAATATTGACACACTCTTCATGGGTATGAAAGAGGCTGAAGCTGTCAAGCTCTTCGCCAACACCTACCTGGCTCTCCGTGTCAGCTATTTTAATGAACTTGATACATACGCGGAAATAAAGGGATTGGATAGTAAAGCTATTATTGAGGGTGTAGGCCTTGACCCCCGTATCGGGACGCATTATAACAATCCCTCATTCGGTTATGGCGGTTACTGCCTGCCGAAAGATACTAAGCAACTTTTGGCTAATTATCAGGATGTCCCCCAGAACATGATGTCCGCAATTGTAGAATCGAACAAGACCCGCAAGGATTATATAGCCGATGCGGTACTCCGCAAGGCTGGATACTATACGGAGAATGGACAATGGGAAGCGTCCAAGGAACGCGCCTGTGTCATCGGCGTATACCGCCTGACCATGAAATCGAACTCTGACAACTTCCGTCAGTCCGCCATTCAAGGTATAATGAAACGTATCAAGGCGAAGGGTGCGGAAGTGATCATCTATGAACCCACGCTTGAGGACGGGACTACATTTTTCGGCAGCAGGGTCGTTAACGATCTTGCCGGATTCAAGGCACAGAGCAAGGCTATCATAGCCAACCGCTTTGACAATAGTCTGGAAGATGTAGAAGATAAAGTTTATACACGTGACATTTTTAGGAGAGACTGACCATGTTACCATATAATGTAGAGCTGAATGGAAAGACAGTGCTTATAACGGGTGCAGTAGGTTTTATCGGGAGTTACCTTGTCAGGCGTCTTTTCCATGATTTCCGAAATATTAAGGTAATTGGTATCGATTCTGTCACCGATTATTACGATGTCAATATCAAGTACGAGCGTCTCAAGGAAATAGAGTCGTTAAAACGTGACTGGACTTTTGTGCGTGCCTCGATTGCCAACAAGGACGCGGTAGAAAAAATTTTCTCTGAAAACAAAATTTCAGTTGTCGTAAACCTGGCGGCCCAGGCGGGCGTCCGTTACAGCATTACTAATCCCGACGCCTATATCCAAAGCAATCTTATCGGTTTCTATAATATCCTTGAGGCCTGCCGTCATCACGAGGTGGAACACCTGGTTTACGCATCTTCATCGTCTGTATACGGCAGTAACAAGAAGGTTCCGTACTCAACGGACGACAAGGTAGACAATCCGGTCAGCCTTTACGCAGCTACCAAGAAGAGCAACGAGCTGATGGCTCACGCGTACTCGAAACTCTACAATATTCCATCCACGGGCTTGCGCTTCTTTACCGTCTACGGTCCTGCGGGGCGTCCGGATATGGCGTATTTCGGGTTTACCGACAAGCTTGTAAGGGGGGAAACTATCAGGATTTTCAATTATGGTAATTGTAAGCGTGACTTCACCTACGTAGATGACATTGTTGAAGGAGTTGTTCGGATTATGCAACACGCTCCTGAAAAACAGATCGGTGAAGACGGGTTGCCAATACCTCCTTATAAAGTATATAACATAGGTAACAATTCACCAGAGAGCCTTCTGGACTTTGTAGCCATTCTTCAAGAAGAACTTGTCAGAGCCAAAGTGCTTCCACAGGATTATGATTTTGAGAGTCATAAAGAACTTGTTCCCATGCAACTTGGTGATGTGCCTATTACCTTTGCTGATACTACACCATTGGAACAAGACTTCGGTTTCCAACCTAGTACTTCACTTAGAACAGGATTAAGGGCATTTGCAGAGTGGTATGCGAAATATTATGGGATTATCTAATATTGTAGTAAAGTTTTTACATAAAGGGCGTTTTTTCTTATTACAACACTTTAATAGGAATGTTAATGTTGTTGTAGATGGGACTCCAAACATTCATAAAAACGCAGATGTAGAAGTTGGTAAATATTCTATGTTGAAAATAGGATATGGTTTTACTATGCGTAAAAATTCAATTATAGCAGTTCGAGATAATGCCCAATTACGTATTGGTTGCAAAGTATTTATTAATAGGAATGTTATTATTATGGCTCGCCGGAATATAACAATCGGCAATGGAGTTACAATTGGACCTAATGTGTGTATTTACGATCATGATCATGATATAAAAAATAAGGGTGGTTATGTATTAAGTGATGTAAAGATAAATGATAATACTTGGATTGGTTCAAATGTTACTATTCTTAAAGGTGTTACAATCGGAGAGCACTGTGTCATAGGTTCGGGTGCTATAGTTACCAAAGATGTGCCAGCGAATACAGTTCTAATTCAGAAAAGAATAAATACAAAATATAGTTTGTAATAATAATGGTAGCAAATACGTCCAAACGACTGGCAAAAAATACAGCATTCATGTATCTTAGAATGGGAATACTGATGCTGATTTCCTTATATACATCAAGAATTGTCCTAGAAGAATTAGGTATTGATGATTATGGCATTTACAATCTTGTTGGAAGTGTTGTAGGGATGTTTACATCTCTCAAGATTTTATTTTCTTCATCCACTCAGCGTTTTCTCAATTATGAGATGGGTAGAGGTAAGGAAGAAAGTCTTCAGCTCGTGTTCAATATCAGTATAATAGTTCATTTACTGATATGTTTGGTATTTGTCATCTTGGTAGAATCTGTTGGTATATGGTTTTTGGAGTCAAAAATCAATGTGGCACCAGATCGTCATTTTGCTGCATCAGTTGTTTTTCATTTATCTGTGTTTACTGCTGTTATAGGTGTAATGACTACTCCTTATGATGCTGTTGTAATTGCTCATGAAAGAATGGATTTTTATGCATATGTTTCCATTTTTGAGGGGATTATGCGTCTATTGATTGTGACATTACTAGCCTATCTTCCTTATGATAAACTGATAACATATGGAGTATTGCAGATGCTTGTGTCTGTAATTGTGCGGTTAATCAATGTAATATATTGCAAACGCAGGTTTCTAGAGACTCATACCAAAAAGATGTGGAATAAACAATACTTTAAGCAAATGATGTCTTTTGCTTGTTGGAATTTCCTAGGTACAACTGTTTTTACACTGTATCATAATGGATTGAATATGATTTTAAATGTATTTGGAGGTACGGTTGTAAATGCTGCCCGTGGCATTGCTTATCAGATAAATAATGTTCTTTTACAATTTATCAATAATGTGACTGTTGTTATAAATCCTTATTGCATAAAATTGTGGTCTGCAGGAGAGAAGGAAAAGGCTTTCAAGATGATTTTTTTTTCGTCAAAGATACTTTTTATTATTCAACTTTGTTTATTGACACCATTGTATTACTTAACTCCGGAAATCCTTCAAATATGGCTAGGGCAGGTTCCTGAGTATTCTGTTACTTTTATTCGATTGATACTTATTTATTCCCTTGTAAGGTCTTTGCATCCATCACTAGATTTGCTCTTTAAGTCCTGTGGTAATATAAAAAACTATCAAATAGCTGAGGGGTGTTTACAATTTCTTCCTCTTTTAGTATCATATATCATATTGAAACAAGGTGCTCCTTATGCCTCTGCTTTTGTGATTGCGATAATCGGAGAAATTATAAATATGATGGTTGTCATTCTCTTGGCACATAAAATAGCAGGATTAGATATATTACAATATAGCATAAAAGTTTTGACTCCTTGTTCATTTCTTTTTGGAGGTATGATCATTCTTTTCTATGTTGTATCAGAGCAATTTGATGTATGGTACGTCAAATTTGCTATTGCAACATGTGTAATGTGTGCGGAAATGGCATACTGGTATATATTGGCTATAAACAAATGGGAAAGGGAGCAACTCCTTGGTATAATGAAGAAAAAGTAATAAAATGAATCGTAAAATTCTTTTTGTATTACCAAAATTTGAGTTTGGAGGAACTGTATTTAGTACATTGAATATGATACGTATGCTGCAACAGCATGGAGGCTATGATATTAGTGTATTTCCAATGATTGCTTATGGGCCTGTTCGTAATGTATATGATGGTTTAAATGTTTTAGATTCAGATTTTTTGCTTGATTGCTTTTTTGCGAATATTCAAGAATATACAGGCCTATATAAATTGGGGGTTATTGCAGGTAAGTGTATAAATAAGATCTGTGATATGGGGGGAGTATATGATAAGAGGAAGATGTACGATAGAGTGGCGAAAAAAATTCAAGATAGATACCATTTCGATTTTGTGGCTTCATGTCAGGAAGGAGATTCTACAGAATTTGTATCACACTTTAAGGAGTGCAAACGTATAGCTTGGTTTCGATCTGAAATGTCGGTATACCTTCAAAATCATATATCAAAAGAACGAGCCAAACGTCTTACCTCTATTTATGAAAAAATGGATAATATCGTATGTGTCTCAAAGACCACTCGTGATGATTTTGCTCAATACTTTCCAGCTATTGACAATAGAATTCTTGCAATCCATAATATTCAAGATATACAGGAGATTTTTAATAAGGCTAATGAAGTTGTTTCCGACCCTTTTGATAAAAAGTATTATACACTTGTGTCTGTAGGGCGTATGTCGCCACAGAAAAGATTTGCACACATTCCTAAAATTGCTTCTGAACTAGTTTCTAGTGGAGTTACTAATTTCCGATGGTATATTATTGGTGATGGTAATAAAGGTGGAGAGTATGACCGATTTCTTGAAGCAATGGATAAGTATCAAATGCGGGATTACGTCAAGGCTATAGGAAGTAGAGTAAATCCCTATCCGTATATTCAGAGTGCAGATGCATTGGTTATTCCATCATCGTATGAAGCTTGTCCTCGTGTTGTTGCCGAAGCGCATATACTTAAAGTTCCTGTAATCAGTGCTGATTACAGTTCAGCTCCCGAATTTGTCCATCATGGGGTCGACGGCTTTATAGGAACCATTGATGAGCAAAAAGACCTTATTATTAAGATGATGAACGGTACGGATGAAAGTAGGATTATTATTGAAAATTGTAAAAGATATAAGCTTGATACGGATTTAATTCTTAATCAACTTATAAGGGTATTCTCTAAATGAAGGAATTAATCTATAGCAAGAACAATCTCGTCATTGCTATTTATGCGGTTGTACTTATAACAATGGTTTTTATTTCAAAACCGGAAGTGGAGTATGGAATGACAATTCGATTGTTGCTGTTTGGTGCCGCGATGTTTCCCTTACTATTCTCATCTAAGTATATAATATTTTCATTTACATGTATTTATGCCATAAACTCTACATCGTTCTGTCGGATCTTACCGTCTGATGCATACTATTATTATATATTGATATTTATAGCGTTTTGCATATGTAAACGTTCTAATGAAATGTTTAAAATAATGTGGAAATGTGATGTGGCAATAATACCTTTTTATTTTATTAGCCTTATTCATGGAGATGCGCAGGATTTTCAGTTATGGTGGGCAGTATGTTTATTGTTTATTCCTTTTCTAAATAATGAACAGAATCTAAAGTTATTGGCATTTAGTTTCCCGGTAGCGTCACTGGTACTTTCTCTTCTATTTTTGTTGAATCAAGCATACTTTATGTTCAGTTATTCAGTAGAAGTGGAGCGGTCCGGTTGGATAAACGCTAATCAGTTTGGTGGTATAATAGGATTAGGGGTGGTTGTAGGTATTGCATTAATCATAAAACAAATAAAATTGAATATCACGTTCAAGGAAACTGTTCTGTTATTAGTTTGCGTGGTTGTATCTTATATTGTCGTTGTTTTAAATGCTAGTCGCGGTGCATTTATTAGTACTTCGTTAACAAGTTTAATATTGGTGTTTATGTCAAATATTAAAAATGGATATAAGATTCTGATAATTGTCGCACTCATTTTCTTTGCTTTTTTGCTTTGGCAATCCGGTTTTTTTGAGTTACTGATGTTTCGCATGGAAGCAGATACAGCTAGTACTGCCGGTAGCCGTTCTTTAATTTGGGCGGAAAAATTAGATAGTTTCTTTAATGAAGGTACTCCTTTGCAATGGTTGTTAGGTGCGGGAGGCAGGGCGGGAGCCGAAATGCTGGGGCATTCGAGAAACATTTATAATATGAGTACACATAATGATTTTGTAACTGTAATTGTGGGATTTGGCGTTCCATGCTTCTTATATTATATATATTTGTTGTTCTATCCTTATTTTAATATGCCTAAAGGACATGATCGGAATGTTTTAGGCGCTTTTATGATATTTTTATTTCTGGAGTCTTCTGTGCTCGAACCAATGTTTAGGGGATATGTGTCTTATATAATGTTTTATATATTTTTATTCACTTATAGCCATTACATGAAACGGCAATTTTATAAATTATGAGAGTGGTTCTATTATTATTAAACTGTTTTTTGTGCATAAGCCTTACTGCTAAAGATATTGTTTTAAATAATAATATTGATATAGCAAAGCAACTGAATACAGAAGGGGGAAATTATATAGTAAAGTCTACAATAGACCTTAAAGGGAAAGTTGTAGAGTTGCCAGCTAATTCTACAATTATTTTTCAAGAAGGTATGATGAAAAATGGAACTTTAGTTGGAAACAAATCAAAAATATCCTATTCGGGCACTATCTTCAGTGCTGTTAAAATTAAAGGCTCATGGAATATTCCCTTTTTACATTCTACTATGTTTCAAGACGCGCAAGAGATAAATGTATTAAATGAACTTATTGCGTTATCCGATGATTGTCTTACAAATACTATATATATTCATCAGGGAGAGTATTTTGTTAGTGCTTCTGCAAATACAAAAGGAGCGATTGAGCTTCGAAGTAAGACAAAACTGGTTATCAATGCTTCTATTAAGTTAATACCAAATGATTTTCCCGGATGTTCTGTAATTTCTGTGAAAAATGTAAGTGATGTAGCAATAAGTGGAAATGGCTTTATTGTTGGTGATAAAGACGCTCATAGAGGTAAGGATGGTGAATGGGGAATGGGTATTCAAATAATGAATAGCAAGAATGTAACTATAAATGGGCTGAATATATCTAATTGTTGGGGAGATTGCATTTATATTGGTGGAAAATCAAGCTATATAAATATTGTCAATTGTAATCTTCACCATGCTCGTAGGCAGGGGATTTCTGTAACGAATGCATGCAAATGTAAGATAGACAATTGTAAAATTTATGATATTGCGGGTACGGCACCGGAATATGGTATTGACTTTGAGTCTAATGCTGATTGTACAGTAAATACGATTACGGTTTCAAATACAGAGGTATATAATTGCAAGGGAGGAATAATGGCAGGAATTAAGGGGGGGAATGCGGAAAATGCTATGGTGGGCAACATCACTATTTCCCAATGCTATATACATGATCTTCGGACAAAAAATACTTTTCGTTGGCATAATTGCAGTGATATTACTGTGACTAATTGTTCAATAGACAAACCCATTGAAGATTGTACCTTTAAAGTTGATGCAAAAAAAGTGAAATATAAAAATGTAATAATAAAATAAAACTACAGACAATAATTGCGGCAACTTTTACATTGATAATTCCTTGGTTGTACGGTACGTGTTGTTAATATAGTTATAGGTTATATGCCTTATGAGGATGAGTTTTTAAGGATTCTTACCGTTAACTGTTTTGTAATCAGACAGGATGTAAATAACGTAATTGGGTAGATATTGTTACATAGAAATATTCAAATGAGTAACGAATATTGATAATGAATAGAATAAAAAAAATAGGTGTTATATGTACTTATCCGGAAGGTATGGCACCTACCATACGAATTTTAGCATATTGTAAAGGACTCCGGCAAAATGGGGTGAAGACTGAGGTCTTTACGTTTAAAGAGACTCCAGCTGATACTACCGAACCATTAGAGGGGGAAGTTCAGGAAATCCCGTACCATAAATCTTATTTGAAACGTAATGATGGTAGTTTTAGCAAGATTGTTGATAAATTATTTATGTTAAAAAGATTGATGAAGCAGATAAATGAGTCGCATAAAAAAGAACCATTCGACTATCTTCTGCTCAGTTTTGACACTCTTGATAAGTTTTATATTTTCGTACCTTTGCTAAAAATACAACGCTATAAACTCCTATTCATAGGTGATGAGTTTCCGGAACCAATCCGTCGTTTAAAAGAGGGAATACCTATATGGCAGAAATATGCTTATCGTTTTATCTATAAATTTATCGATGGAAGAGTGTTGATGACAGAAAATCTTAAAGTATTCTATGATAAAGAGGTATGTCCTAAACCAACATATATTTTGAACTCTATCATAGATGAGGAACGGTTCTGTAATATACATCGTCAACCTGTTAAGCAAAAATATTTCTGCTATATGGGTAATATGCAACTAGCGAAAGATAATGTTGATGACATAATTAGAGCTTTTTCGAAGATTTCATCATCCTATCCGGAATATGAGCTTTGGCTGTTCGGAACTCCTAATGATAAGGATCGTGCAATTGTAGAAAGTGTGATAGAAGACTGTAAGATGCAGGGCAAAGTTTTTATAAAAGGTCGTGTTGATTATAACGAAGTTCCGCAGATTCTTGCAAATGCGACTATCTTGGTTACTTCACAGCCAATTACAAAACGTGCCGAGGGTGGTTTCCCTACAAAAATGGCTGAATACATGATGAGTGGAACGCCTATGATTGTGACTAATGTAGGTGAAATTCACAAGTATGTACAGGATGGTATAACTACATATATGGTGGAGCCTTGTGATCCTCATGCTTACGGAAACAAGTTGCGTCATATATTGAGTTATCCAAAAGAGTCAGAACAAGTTGCTCAAAGAGCATACAACTATGCCAAAGCAAACTTCTGCTCGAAACCTGTGACGAACAAACTAATTGACTTTCTTACCCAGTTAAAAAACTGATCGCATGATACGTACAAAGAAAGAACTCGATTTCTACATCAAGGCTGATTATATGATGAATAGGGGCTGCTTTAAGCTTTCTATTCTCTCACGTTTACGAGCGCTCGTGTTTCCTGATTACATTATGGATTATTTGGTTCATATGCGTAAGGCGGACTATTATTCTCATTTGGGTGGGGTAAAGGGGAGTATTTTAGGCAACTATCATCGTATGAAACAGCGTAAATTAGGCATCAAATTGGGTTTTAGTATCGCTTGTGATACATGCGGCTATGGTCTTGTCATTCCTCATTATGGTACGATTGTTGTTGGAAATGGTAACAAAATTGGTAATTATGCGGTACTTCATACTTCTACCTGCATCACAAATGGCAAGAAAGTTATTGGAGACTGTTTATATGTTTCTACAGGAGCAAAACTTACTACAATAGAGCATCTTGGAAATAACGTAATGATAGCAGCCAATAGTGTTGTCACCAAGTCATGCGATGAAGATTGTGTTCTATTGGTAGGTATGCCAGCCGGCATAAAGAAAAAACAAGACGCATGGTATATTAATAACGAACGCTATTTCAGCAATATTCAGAAAATTGAAAAATTAAGAGAAACAATATATGGGTAAGTTTTATTTTGTGGATGGTTGTTATGCTCCAAACACTGCGTCTGGAAATAGACTTTGGGCTATGCTTAAGGTTCTCTCTGAAATGAAGACTGATACGGAAGTAATATATTTTATGAGTGATAGTCAACAATCAGAGGCTCCTCGGTTAAAGCATATTCATTTCAACTATTATTGGAAGAAGCTATATATCAAGAGTCCTAAGCTTCAGATTCTTGCATACATTTATTTATATTCTCGAATGTTTTTGCGAAAACTCAAGCCTGGGGATATTGTATATACATACGGATGCAACGAATTGTTAAGCCATCTCGTTAAGATAAAGGGAATTAAGGTTTATCATGAGAGAACGGAACACCCTGAGGTGTCAAAACTCAAGTTGCTAAATATGCCGAAGTATTTGGATGCTTGTACTAAGGTTGATAAACTGTTTGTAATTTCACGCAATCTGAAAACTTATTTTTCAAGTATTGGTGTTCCTTCTGATAAGATTGAAATCATTAATATGACAGTTGATCAATCCCGATTTGAAGGTTTGCAGAGGAATCCGAAAGAACGCTATATAGCTTATTGCGGTAAGGCAACGAACAACAAAGATGGCGTAAACATTTTGATCAAATCATTTAGCCATATTTCCCAAGTGCATCCCGATGTTAAACTCTATATCATTGGAACACCTCCCAACGAGAATGACGAATCCGGTAATATGCAACTGGTGGGAGATTTAAACTTAGTCGATAAGGTAGTGTTTACAGGAATGGTTTCTCATCAAGATATGCCTCAGATGTTGAAAAATGCAGAGGTGCTGGTTTTAGCACGTCCCTCAAGCAAACAAGCTGATTATGGTTTTCCAACAAAGCTTGGGGAATATCTGCTGACCGAAAATCCTGTGGTTATAACTGACGTAGGAAATATATCAGATTTCCTTCATGATGGCAAGTCCGCTATGATTGCAAGACCCAATGATGAGAAAGAATTTGCCGCCAAGGTTAATTGGCTGTTGGAGCATCATAACGAAGCGGAAATCATAGGTAGAAATGGAGCTGAGGTCGCTCGAAAGCAGTTCGATTCAAGAACAGAGTCAATGAAAATGATTCGCTCAATGTTTGATTTGCAATCTCAAAATGAAAATGCAATAAAAGAATAAATCATGAAAATAGAAGATTTAATATATCGAGTAAAAAGTGTATATTACCGCATTTTTACCTCCCCTTCACGTTATGCCAAGTTCTTAGGAGCAACCATTGGAAAGAGTTGTGCTATTGCAACCAAAGGATTTCCGAGGGAAGCCTACTTGATAACGATTGGTGATCATGTACAAGTAACCGAAGGAGTGAAGTTTTTTACCCATGGAGGCGGATGGGTGATAAGACAAGAGTGTCCAGACTTCGATTCATTTGGCAAGATTACCATTGGCAATAACGTGTATATTGGCAATGATGCCTGTATCATGCCAGGAGTAACTATTGGCAATAATGTCGTTATTGGTTCAGCCTCTGTCGTAACCAAAAGCATCCCTGATAACGTTATAGTTGCGGGTATTCCTGCGAAAGTGGTCAAAAGCTTTGATGAGTACAAGAAGTCTTCTCTTCCGTATAACCTCCATTGTAAGAACATGAGCTATATTAAGAAAAAAGATTATTTGCTGTCATTGGACGAAAGTAAATTTATAAAAAAATAAATCATACACAATTTCAAATAGGCATTTTGAATTAAAAAGTCGTTGAAAGATTTTGATAACAAATGAATTTATTGGTTTCAGATGCTACCTTAGGCCCAGGTGGCGCAGAAAGAGTATTGTCCATATTGTCAAAGAGTTTTGCGGATAACTATGAAACTGTTATTTATATAACTTGGATAGATGTTCCTGATTTTTATAATATTGACGATAGAGTAAAGCGGGTTTGTATTGAAAGAGAATGTGAATCCAAGAATATGTTGAAAAAAATGCTATGGTTTCGCAAATATGTGCAACAGCTAAGTCCAGATTTGGTTTTATCATTTCTAACTCCTTATAATGTCATAGTCAGTCTTTCACTCACGGGCGTTAATGTCTCTATTGTGGTTGCTGAGAGAAATGATCCAAACTATGTATGGAGCAGTTTATTGAGAAGAAATATTCGCAAAATTGCCTACTATAAGCCCAAGGGAATTCTCGTGCAGACAGAAAAGATCAAAGCTTATTTTGAAAAAAAATTTGGAAATAAAACCTCTATCATTTTCAATCCCATAGTAATGGGTGATGAATATAGAGGAAAAGCGCTTAGAACAGAAAAGAAGAACCGAATTGTTTCAGTCTCCCGTTTGATGAAACAGAAGAATCAGAATATGCTTCTGAAGGCATTCAAGGTTTTTCATGACTCTCATCCGGACTATACACTTACTATTTATGGCAAAGGCAGATACCGCTCCGAAGTTGAAAAAATGATAGCTACTTATGAACTACAAGATTGTGTTGAGTTACCGGGATCTACTGAGAATATTTGGAACCATATTGCGGATGCCAAATGCTTTGTTCTTTCATCATGGTACGAAGGAATGCCTAATGGACTCCTTGAGGCTCTTTGTTTGGGATTGCCTTGTATCTCTACAAAAGTTTCGGGTGCTACAGATCTGGTTCAACATGGAGAAAATGGTTATTTGGTAGAATTAGATGACTCACAAGAGTTGGCAAGGTATATGACAATGCTTGCAGATAATCCTAAACTTCAGACTTCAATAGGAACAAAAGCAACACAGATTTACGAGTTACTAAAAGTCGATGTAATTAGTCAGCAATGGATTGGTTATATTGACTATATGACTGGTCAAAAACTAAAGAAATGAGAAAGTTTCGAAAAGCAATAAGAATATGCAACCAAATGTGAGTGAAGATATTAATAAAATTATGCCATCCATCACTTTTCGTGTTCTCAATAAGATGAAGCTGCTGAACGATGTGCAGAAGCATGGGCAGATATCCTTCTTCGGGTTCATTGGATTCGCCATTGGAACGGTTGTGAAGAGGGCTTTATTTACCTATTCTTACAAGGGATATTTCTTTGAACCGTTGAACAAGAAGTTTATCAGGCCTGCCATCTGGCGCTGCTGTGGATGCGATATGGGTAAGAATGTGCACATCGGTCACATGGTGAGGATGGACTTCGGCAATCCGAAGAGAATCCATATAGCAGACAATGTAATTATGAGTAATGGTGTAACTATCCTTTGCCATAAGCGTGACGTGTCTGACTATTGTGTTGGTGATTCGGCCCTGAAACTACCCTTTCTCTATGAGGATGTGTATATCGGCAAGGGATGTCAGTTGGGACTGAACGTGACTATCATGCCTGGGGTTCACATAGGCGAGGGTGCTATCATTGGTACTGGAGCCGTTGTGACAAAGGATGTACCAGCTTGGAGTGTGGCAGTTGGCTTTCCTGCCAAGGTTATCAGAGTTTTACAAGAAAGAGAAGATAATATATTGGATATTAGTAATACAAATGGGGGGAATTAATTTGCTGGTAGTCTTCCCACAATATTAGAAGGCTGCATGATGAACAAACGAAAACTCAGAAATCAGCTGAAGCTCTGGGGACTGTCCTTTTCTGCTGGTTGTATATCCCGCACTTTCTCTTATATCTTTGTAAGGGCTTTTAGTAAAGCTGTTAATGCCGATCTGGACAGACGTATCGGGAAGGCGGACTTGTAGATGGAGCATGGAGTGATGCTGCTCTACTACTTGCATGTCGACCGTTATTTCCGTAATTGGTTTTATCATCGAATTGGTCCGATGATGGAGATGCTGATAGGATGGTGGCGGTCAGGAGACAGATTAATGTTTGTATCATCGGTCTGGTTCATATCGGTGATAATGTTACGATTGGTGTAGGAAGTGCTGTCGTTAAGGGATATTCCAAACAATTGCACTGTTGTCGGAAATCCTGCTAAAGTCGTGAAACGACTATAGATGAGATGGGCTACTTGACACCTGTAAAACCGTTTCCTAATGTATAAAACTACATTAAATATGGCAAAACCAATTATTGCGTTGTTGACCAACAACGATGACGATGTCTATTGCTTCCGAAAGGAGTTGATAGAAGGACTGATAGCTGAAGGATATGAGATGTTGATCTCTTGTCCTGACGGTCCTAAGTTCGAGTTGATGAAGGAAATACCTTACATCTACGATAATCCAGAGATAGATCGTCGAGGTACGAATCCTGTAAAGGATTTCGGACTGCTGATGCACTATCGTAAGCTTTTCAAGAAGTATCGTCCAGCAGTTGTACTGACCTATACTGCAAAACCTAATGTGTATGCAAGTATTGCTGCACACTGGATGAGTATTCCTGTCATTAACAACCTCACTGGACTTGGATCGGTAGTGAATGAGTGTGGCTTGAAGCAGAAGTTCATCATGTGGCTTTTTAAGATGGCTTATCAGAAGTCTGCCTGTATGATGTTCCAAAACGCAACCAATATGCAGGTGGCTATCAGTCAAGGAATGGTAAAGGGCGACTATAAGCTTATCCCTGGTAGTGGCGTGAATACTGATCGTTATCCATTGCAGCCCTACCCTGATGGAGGCGATGGAAAGGAAGGAGCTCCAATTGTATTTAATTATATAGGTCGTATTCTTCATGATAAAGGTGTGGATGATTATATTGAAGCGGCGAAGCGTATTAGGAGACACTATCCTCAGACAGAATTCAATATGATTGGATTCATAGAACCTACAGAAAACCATTACAAGGAAGACTTGCGTAAGCTTCAAGAGGAAGGTATTATTATATACAGAGGAAGCCAAAAAGATGTGAAGCCATTTGTTGCTCGTGCTCATGCTACTATTCATCCTTCAACTTATGGCGAGGGGATGAGCAATGTGCTGTTAGAGAGTGCTTCTTCCGGAAGGTTCCTCATTACTACCAATAACCCGGGTTGTCAAGAGACATTAGAGGATGGTAAAACTGGATTTATCTATCCTGGTGGCAATGTGGATGCCTTGGTAAATGCAATCGATCGATTTCTTGCAATGTCCAATACACAACGTCAGCAAATGGGCGAATTAGGGCGTGAGAGAGTGAAAAACATCTTCTCGCGTACCATCGTGGTTAACGCTTATAAAGAGAAAATTAAAGAACTTCTTTCTTGACGGAAGTTAGTGGTGTTATAGGTATATATCCGTAGGGATAGGCCAATGACATAGGTTGGGATCTTTGAATTTTTGAACAGTGGTATGGGAGTGTAAGGATGGTGAGTCTGAGCTGTTGAGCGAAGATGATATCCTTAAGCCATAACAATAATAATTTAGTATAATGTTTAAATATAATCAATTATGAGCATTTTTGCAGGTAAGACCCTAATGATTACGGGTGGTACAGGTTCATTTGGAAATGCGGTTCTTGCTCGTTTCCTTCGTACGGACATTGCAGAGATTCGCATCTTCTCTCGTGATGAGAAGAAGCAGGATGATATGCGTCATCTTTATCAGGTGAAATACCCTGAAGTAGCGCACAAAATTAAGTTTTATATTGGTGATGTCCGTTCCATTGAGAGTTGCCGTGCAGCGATGCCTGGAACTGACTACATTTTCCATGCGGCTGCATTGAAGCAGGTTCCAAGTTGTGAATTTTTCCCAATGGAGGCTGTGAAAACTAATGTTATTGGTACGGATAATGTTCTTCAGGCGGCAATCGAAAATAATGTAGGCGCAGTTATCTGTCTATCAACGGATAAAGCTGCGTATCCAATTAATGCAATGGGGATTACCAAGGCTATCGAGGAGAAAATTGCAGTTGCGAAGTCTCGTAATTCATGCAATACCAAAATCTGTTGTACACGTTACGGTAATGTAATGTGCAGCCGTGGCTCAGTTATTCCTCTTTGGATAGACCAGATTCGTAAGGGTAATCCTGTTACACTTACCGAACCCAATATGACACGCTTCATCATGTCATTAGAGGAGGCTGTAGATCTTGTTCTCTTTGCATTTGAACATGGTCAGAATGGAGATATCTTTGTTCAGAAAGCACCGGCTTGCACAGTTCAAACTCAGGCAGAGGCGGTATGTGAACTTTTTGGAGGGAAGAAGGAAGAGATTAAAGTGATTGGTATCCGTCATGGCGAAAAGATGTATGAGACTCTTTTAACTAATGAAGAGTGTGCTAAAGCTGAAGATATGGGCGATTTCTATCGTGTTCCTGCAGATAACCGTACTCTTAATTACGATAAATACTTTACAGAGGGAAACTGTAAGAGAGTAACACTTACAGAGTTTAATTCAGATAACACTCGTCGGCTCAATCTTGAAGAGACTAAAGAAAAGATCGCAGCTTTGGAGTACATCCAGAATGAGTTGAACGGAATACCGAATATTTAGTAATTATGGATAAGCAACCTAAGTTTGATTATTCGGACGTGAAATTCAAAAATAATGGCAAGCTTAAATTAGTCATTGTTGTTGGGACACGTCCAGAAATCATACGTTTGTCAGCGGTTATCAATAAGTGCCGCAGATATTTTGATGTGATTCTGGCTCATACAGGTCAGAACTATGACTATAATCTGAATGGTGTATTCTTTAAAGATTTGAAATTGGCGGAACCTGAGGTGTATATGGATGCTGTCGGTGATGATCTTGGCGCAACATGCGGGAATATCATCAATTGCTCTTATAAACTCTTTGTTCAGATAGAACCAGATGCTGTTTTAGTTCTTGGTGATACCAATAGCTGTTTGAGCGTGATTGGCGCGAAGCGTTTGCATATTCCTATTTTCCATATGGAAGCGGGTAACCGTTGTAAGGACGAATGCTTGCCGGAAGAAACCAACCGCAGAATTGTGGATATAATCTCTGACGTGAATATGGCTTATAGTGAGCATGCTCGTAGATATTTGGCTGATTGTGGTCTTCCCAAAGAGCGTACCTATGTTACTGGTTCGCCTATGGCGGAGGTGCTTCATGGGAATCTGGCCGAGATTGAGACCAGTAATGTTCACGAACGGCTGGGATTGGAGAAAGGTAAGTATATTCTTCTGAGCGCGCATCGCGAAGAAAATATTGACACGGAGAAAAACTTTATGAGTTTGTTTTCTGCTATCAATAAGATGGCGGAGAAGTACGATATGCCAATTCTCTACAGTTGTCACCCGCGTTCTCGAAACCGGCTAATCGCAAGCGGATTCCTACTTGATAAGCGTGTGATTCAGCATGAGCCTCTTGGTTTTCATGATTACAACTGTCTTCAGATGAATGCGTTTGCGGTAGTATCTGATTCAGGTACTCTTCCAGAGGAAAGTAGTTTTTTCACGAGTGTAGGTCATCCTTTCCCTGCTGTTTGTATTCGCACTTCTACTGAACGTCCAGAGGCGATTGATAAAGCTGATTTTATCATTGCAGGTATTGACGAACACTCACTCCTTCAGGCTGTTGATTGTGCGGTTGACTTGTGTAAGAATGGAAACTATGGCATTCCTGTTCCTGACTATGTAGAAGAGAACGTTAGCACTAAGGTGGTTAAAATCATTCAGAGCTATGTTGGTATTGTCAATAAAATGGTTTGGAGAAAATTTTAATTAGCTAATTTAAAAATAATGAAAATTCTAGTAACGGGAGCAAAGGGATTTGTAGGGAAGAACCTTTGTGCTCAACTTAATAATATTAAAGAAGGTAAAGCTAAATGTTACGGTGACTTGGTGGTAGATGAAGTGTTTGAATATGACATTGATTCCACTTCTGAACAATTAGAATATTACTGCCAACAGGCTGATTTTGTCTTTAACCTCGCCGGTGTCAATCGTCCGCGGAATCAGGAAGAGTTCATGAAGGGTAATTTCGGCTTTGCCTCTATTCTGCTTGACACCTTGAAGAAATATGAAAATAAAGCTACCGTCATGCTTTCCTCTTCTGCTCAAGCGTCATTGACTGGTCGTTTTGGTAATAGTGAGTATGGTCGTAGTAAGAAAGCTGGAGAGGAGTTGTTTTGGGAATATAGTCAGGAAACAGGAGCAAAAGTGCTTGTGTATAGGTTTCCTAATTTGTATGGCAAGTGGTGCAAACCTAATTATAATAGTGCAGTCGCTACTTTTTGCAATAATATTGCTAATGATTTACCTATTACCGTCAATGATCCGTCTGTAGAACTGGAACTGCTTTATATTGATGATCTTATAGAGGAAATGATTCTGGCATTGAAGGGGCAGGAGCATCATTGTGAGTTTGAAGGATTAGAAATACTACCTTCTGTTGAAGGGCGTTTCTGTTACACTCCCGTGACTCATAAGGTAACCCTTGGTGAGATTGTAGAGCTGCTTTACAAGTTTAAGGAGATGCCAAAAACATTGTTGATTCCGGAAATTCCTGCCGATTCATTCGCCAAGAAATTGTATAGTACTTTCCTTTCGTATTTGCCGAAAGAGAAGGCTATTTTTGATTTAAAGATGAATGTTGATGAGCGCGGGAGCTTTACAGAACTGGTTCATACCATAAATTGTGGACAGGTCAGTGTTAATATCTCAAAACCGGGAATCATAAAAGGACAACATTGGCATCACACAAAATGGGAACAGTTCATTGTTGTGAGCGGTCATGGATTAATTCAGCTTCGTAATGAAAGTGATCCGAACGCGGAGGTATTGAGTTATGAGGTAAGTGGAACTAAAATTCAAAGTGTGATAATGCTTCCCGGATACACTCACAACATCGTAAATCTTAGTGATACTGAAGATTTGGTGACAGTAATGTATTGCAATGAAGTTTTCGATCCAAACAGGCCGGATACCTTCTTTGACCCTGTGGAATAATATGGGATAATGGGTGGCATAGTGGAGTTGGACTTCGATACTATCCACCGATGAGAAAACAATGTATGAGTTACCTTGAAAAAGTGTCTTCAAAACATATCAAAATGCTTACAGCTTGAAACTTTTTTCAAGTAGATTCATGTATAGAATAACAAAATAATTATAAAATATAAATATGCAATTACGTAATGTACCCTTCAGTCCTCCTGATATGACTGAGGCAGAAGCTGATGAGGTTCGTGATGCTATCTTGAGTGGATGGATTACAACTGGGCCTAGAACAAAAAAATTGGAAAAGATAATCTCCGAATATGTTCACACGGATAAAACAGTATGTCTCAATAGTGCGACTGCTGCTATGGAGATGGTACTTCATTTATTGAATCTACAACCAGAAGATGAAGTTATTGTACCGGCTTACACATATACTGCAAGTGCTAGTGTAATACAGCATGTAGGTTGTAAACTGGTAATGGTTGACATACAGAAAGATTGTCTGGAAATGGATTATACACAGTTAGCGGAAGCTATCACGGAACATACAAAAGTAATCGTTCCTGTGGATCTTGCTGGTATTGTATGTAATTACGATAAAGTGTATGAGGTTGTTGAGGCGAAGAAACATCTTTTCCATCCCGCTAATGATCTTCAGAAGAAAATAGGGCGAATCATAATATCGGCTGATTGCGCTCATGCTTTCGGTAGTAAATGGCATGGGAAAATGGCTGGAGAGATTGCAGATTTTTCTTCATTTAGCTTTCATGCTGTGAAGAACTTTACGACAGCGGAAGGTGGCGCTGTTACTTGGAATCTGCCATTCGGTAATGAATCTGTACCTACCGATGTAGACTATTTGCCTATTGTTCCTAAAAAGGTGGGTGAAACTTGGAATGAAATGTTATATCGTATTAGTCAGTTGTTTTCGCTCCATGGACAGAATAAGGATGCGTTGGCTAAGACAAAATTTGGAGCTTGGGAGTACGATATTATAGGGCCTTGGTATAAATGTAATATGACAGATATTGTAGCAGCTTTGGGACTAGTCCAATTTAAGCGTTATCAAGCTATGTTAGCTCGTCGTAGGATAATGATTGAAAAAATGGACGCGTCATTTGCTGGACTTCCGGTGAAAGTCTTGAATCATTATGGAGTTGATCATACCAGTTCCGGTCATTTATATATTTGCCGGTTGATTGGTAAAACTCGTGAGCAAACAAATAAGGTTATAGAACAGATGGCTGAGAGAGGGATTGCTACCAATGTCCATTATAAACCATTACCTATGATGACAGCCTATAAAGCTTTAGGTTTTGATATTAAAAACTATCCTAATGCATATGCCACATTTGAAAATGAATTGACTCTGCCACTCAATACTTGCATGACGGATGAGGATGTGGACTATGTAATAACAAATTTTATTGATATTGTAAAGAATGTTTAAACGACTGCTTGATATTGTGGCATCTGGTTGCGGACTCATTATATTGAGTCCTTTACTTTTAGTTTTAGCCATTGGAATAAAATTAGATAGTAAGGGACCGGTATTTTATCGCCAAGTGCGTGTAGGGCGAGGAAATAAAGATTTCCGTATTTTTAAGTTTCGTTCCATGCGTGTGGGAGCAGACAAAGGATCGTTGGTGACTATCGGTGGACGTGATCCTCGCGTAACCCGTTCCGGCTATTACATTCGCAAGTATAAGTTGGACGAACTCCCTCAGTTAATTAACGTTTTCATAGGAGACATGAGTTTGGTTGGGCCTCGCCCCGAAGTCCGTCATTACGTAGACTACTGGACTCCAGACCAAATGCGCGTATTGGATGTGCGTCCTGGTATAACAGACCCGGCAAGCATCAAGTTTCGCAATGAAAATGAGTTGATGGAAAAAGCGGAGGATCCGGAGTATTACTATATTCATGTTATTATGCAGGAGAAGATAAAACTCTATTTGGAGTATGTACAGAACGCTTCGTTTTGGTATGACATAAAACTGGTTTTTCAGACATTTAAAGTTATTGTAACTGGACAATGAAAAAATTCCTATCTGCTGCTTGGCTATTTTGTACATATTTATTTGTGCTAAAAAAGGCAAAATATTTACCCGATAATGACTAATATGGAATTTGATAAAGAATTTTTAGATAAGTTATTTGAGCAAGCTATGGAGAAT
>OHDP01000157.1_pt1 | contig 49949 bp, 43 predicted proteins | sample 1567011 | NCBI WGS metagenome assembly OHDP01 (sample SAMEA3879532, study PRJEB24766) | human gut metagenome | biome: human-associated habitat; feature: feces | place: USA | collected 1985/1987
GCTCTGTAACTGCTCGTATACATTTCGTAAGTCCGGACATTCTGCCAACCGTTTCTCAAGATCTTTTTGTTCCACTTCATCAGCCTCCCCCAAAAGAACCTTTCTTGCTTTACGTTCCATTCCGGTAGGTACTTCTTGTTTGCCATGCCTTGACAGGGCAAATTTGTTTCCCGTTTTAGGACTATACCAAATATCATGATTAGCCCCATGCCTGAGAACGTAACAACCTGCTGCGGTAAGTTCCGCAAAAAACTGATTGTACTTCATGATGTAAAAGACCGTTTGTTTAAGACGGTACAAATATAGCGTTTTTGCTATAAATAACCAAGTAAAAACATAACTTTTTTGCTATATTTTTATTTAGATGCTTGAAATCACAATCTGTGATATCAAGTTGGGGTGGTACTCGCAAACTTCCTTTTGCATTTACTGAACAGGTTTTAGCTGTGTTTTCCGGTATCTGTCCACAATTTTGTGGAGACATCAATCCGCTTTTGATATGATTCGCTAATTTTATATCTTTGCCGTATCAAATAGTATTTTAGTCGTCGAGATGACGAAAACAATCAAAGGTATTACCCTTTGTTTTTGAAGGGCTAATCATTCATACAATATTTATATTATTTGACCGTTCCGTCGTGACGATGTGACGAGTAATAAGGAAGCAATACTTTGTGTGTTGCTCCTTTTTATGTGGGCGGAAATCTCCGCTTAGCTTGATAATCAAGTAACAAGGTTAACGTGTCAAAATTTCGACCGGTTACTTTTTCACTCATAGGGGAAATTCCCCGATGTATAATTTAGGGTGTGATAATCAGCCGTTAGGAATATTCTCCTAACGGTTAACGGGCTCAAATCTAAGCTGGTTACTTTTCATCAATGCAAATATGGTTTGAGCGCATATTTAAAACGTAACTCACAATTACCTTTAAAAGTTCGATTTCAGCACCTTTGTTGGATGAATACTTGTATTACTCAATAGACAAAAGCTCGTCAGAGCGAAACATTTTATTTCAGCCAAGGGTGTCCACCGGACGGACGGGTAGTTTAAGTAGCTGGGGGAAATTTTTCCCTGACCTCACATGCTTTTTACGTCAATCAAATTTTCGATTGATGTACACCGGTGCAAAATGTAGGGGTATTAGTTAAACTATGCCCCCATTTGGTTTGGGGGCGTCGACAAAATAACGCCCCCTTATCTAACTTATTGATTAGCTCGCTGGTTTTCTTGCTCCATAAAATTGTAGAGCATGATATTCACAAGCTGCAAGTAAATACCCGGAATTTCGGGTATTTAAAATGTGTGATTAAACCATATTTAAAGGTGGGAATAATCACCTTTTATATTACTCTGATTATCAATTTATTGTCCAAAATGGCAAAAAGGTTTTCATACTTCATAAAATTATGAAGCAAGTTTTACGTAAAAATGCGGAAAACACTCCGGTAAGAACCGGATAGGATAGGTTATTTCCTTCAGTACTTTAACCAATTCATATACGGATCGGTTTTGAGGATTTTGCCTTAAAACTTGCTGCACATCTTTGCTCATGGCTGATTATCAAGTTTTCAACAATTTTGGCGAAAACCCTAAAGGAGGTAACTGATAAATGAGTATAAACTAACTGGAACTCCTTTGCCCGAAATGGCAAAGGTAATAATGCCATTTTGGGCGGCCTTAAAACTCGCTGAACGGAATACTTTTCCGTCTTAATCATTCCCCGAAAATGAGGAGCGAGAAGGCACATTTAACCAGCTCAATTTAGAGGGTGTTAATCATTAAACCCTGTTATTGCTATCATTAATTGAATTATTGACATCATAAACCATAGTTTCCTGAATTTAAATACGTAAAATCTACGGATTTAGATTTTCCTTAGGGTAACTTTAGGGTTGTTTTTCACATTTTACCCTTACTAAAACCTTACTATATTTTGGGTTTTACCCTTACCGTAATCTTACCGTTATTTGGTAATTCATCTTAGGGTAATCTTAGGGTGATTGTTCGTTTACCCTTGGCTAAACCTTGACTATATTCTCAATGAAAAAGCCTGTATAGGGCATAAAAAAAGGGGTTCCCAAAATAGAAACCCCGAACGACTGGCAACGGTTGCGTATAGCTTCACACGCTCTTTATTTAGAACCGTTCAAAATTAAACATTATATCCGACAGTGGCAAATGATTTATTTTAAAACATCTGTATTACAATTTTTATTGCCTTATTAATAGCTTTCGCTTCATATAGAAGGTGAGAATAATCACCTTTATAATTCGTAAAATATCTGCAAGGCTTGTTTTTTGTTTTGGCTTTTTGTACGTTTGTGCATTGTATAATATACACCTTATTAAGGTATAATTGCCTTATTTCCTTTTACGATTGTTCATTGATTTTATATCCTCACACATACGTTTTACCATGAAGGCATATTCCTTTGCGCTAATTTCATTCTTCCGGATTTGCATTCCATAATGAGCCATCACAGCGACACGTTCACGGACAAAGTAGTTTTTATCCATTTTTACAGCACTTTCCGGCTTCTCTCTAGCATTTATCCGCTCAAGCATATATTTACTCATAGAAAGGATAGAAGCAGCTTTTTTACGTATCTTATCATGCTCGGAAGAAGGGTAGGGAAAGCCCAATCGGGAAAGAGCTTCTGCTGCATATTCCCAATCATTATTAGCAATCATAACCTCCACAATCTTCATACACTCTATTTTTATGTGAAGGTTGATGATACTGTTTCTTTTTGACATCTCCGACAGGAAGGAAGCGCCTCCGATTATTTCCACATATTCTGTGACAAGTTTTTCCGATTGTTCGGACAGTTCTTCATCGGAATGTCTGCCCTTAATTATTAGTTTGCTCTTATCTCCTGTGAATACATCAATGAATGTATCTAAGGGGATTTTATCTAAGTCAGTGTATAGCATAATATTAATATTTAATTATATTTTTCTTTCAATTCTTCTTAAATCACTTAGTCTCGAATCTTTTTTTAGATATCTAACTATTTTTTGGGCTTCTCCTGCTAAATCATCAAATTTCCGTTCCAATCTCGTATAATCGTTATTAACGTTAACAATCACCGGATCACCATCGTTACTTCTCCTTTGCCTATCCAACATAAGAGCGTCAGAGTGCAAAGACATTTTGCGATAATCCACCAAATTAGGGATAACCCTTGCCCTCTTTGGAATATCTACCAATGTAGGAACAGCCGGAGTGATATAGGCACCATTATCCGTTTCAATCACTTCCTGTCTACCTCCATCACCGACAATAGCCAATCCTCCGGGATGGTTGTCGGTTCCCTTTGCATACTTGGGGATTGGCTGGGCGGCAATCATTGCAACTTGGGCAGCTCCCATGGCACCGATTACAGCTGCAAGAACAGCACCGGCAATAGGTCCGGCCTGTGCTAAAGCCATCATTATTGCCTGAGATGTGGCAATAGTGGTTTGCACGATGGAGTTTGCTTTCTGCCATTTAGCCTGCCTTTGCTCCAATTCGGCTTTTTGCTTTTCCAATTCCTTGTTTTTATCTGCTGTTGCTTTATCTGCAGCACGTTTTCGAGCTTCTCCTTCTTCTTTAGTTATAACCCCACTTTCTACCAAATCCTCAATGCGCTCTTTTTCTTCTTCACCAGCTTCCTCGTTCTTTTCCTTCTCTTCTTCTATTTGCTCAATGCGGGCATCAAAGGCAGATGTAACAATAGAGGTTATTCCATTAAATAGTTCACCAAAAGCCTGCAATATCATTGAAGCTTTCTCTGTAGGATCTAACTTCTCCCACCATTTAGAAAGAGAAAAATCACCAGTTTCTGCAAATTGTTTTGTTAATATATCAATGACACTATAAAATGAGCTGAATAAGCTGGCAGTTTCTCCCAAATATTCTTCTGTTTTATCTCTCATATTAGACAAGGCATCGATGAATCCGTCCGCCCAATCCTGTCTATCTGATTTTTCTTTGCCATAGGTCAGATCTTCAATATCACTATTCAGCTTTCCAATCTCTGCCTTTACTTTTTCAATCTTATCTTTCAGAGCATCAGATTTGGTGTCAGATGAATCAAGGACGGCTAACTCTGCCTTCAATTGGGCTTCAAGCAATTGTAATTGTGCCTGAATAGAATCTCTGGTTATTTCGTATGTCTTTTGGCGGTATTCCTTTTCATTTATTTCACCTTTCCTATATTGCAATTCGACGGCACGAAGCTGATCTTCTACAGAATTTTGGACTATATTTGTTTCTTTCTTGGTATTCTTCTCAATTAGACCGACTCTAGCCAGTATATTCTTTTCTACGATATCATTTCTCTTTTTAAGATATTTGGCTTCTATTTCTGATACATCAGCACCTGTGTCTTCAGCAGCCTTTACTTCTGCATCCTTTAATATCTCGTTCACTCGTAATTGAAAGCTAAGCCTTTGAACCAATTCATCTTTAGAGTTAGTAGAAAGAGCTTCCAAACGATTCTGTAAATCAATCTTCTCCTTATTCTGATTGTAGGTATATATCTTTTCGGAGAGCTCATCTTCCATGGCGACAGTCAGATTTTCCCTCGTTTTAATTTCTTCCTGGGTATTACCTTTGACAGCCGCAATACGTTTGGTATAGTTCAGACGGATTTTAGCAAGCTCTTTTCCTAACCCTTCATCCATTAAATCGAGTTCAGATTGCTGGTATTCTTGTTGGATGCGGAGACGCTCTTTGCGTTGCTTTTCGAGTTCCTTGTCTGTCAAAGTTGCTCCCCCCGCACTACTATTTACATTTTGATTCCCTCCCTCTAAACGTTTCTTTCTAGCCTCAAGCACATTTACTGATGACTGAATAGTTGAATACTCAATAGCTAATGTTTTTAAAACAGATTTAGCATTCTCCCTAATATATTCACTTGCATTTTCATTAATAGAATTTGCATAAGCATTCTCATATTCTTGTTTTGCTTTGGCTAAAGCCTTATTTTCCTGTTCAAGAGATGAATTTAATAAATTCAACTGTTCCTTTTTGGCTTTTTCCATTGCCACAGTTTCTTTTTCTCCTGCATCAACAAGCACTTTAGTCCTTTTTTCCACCGCATCTATATCTCTTTTGTAATCTTCATCCGTTGCAGAATAAGTTTTACCTTTGTTGACAATTTTATCTGCTGCTTGTTGAGTGCTTTCAATCAGTGTAGCCATATCTCGGACTGCATCGGTAATCAGCTCTACAACATCTCTAATTATTCCTGTGTTTCCATATATTGAGATCATAAGTTCATCCCAAGCAGAAGAAAGTCCCTTCAAGGCTCCGGCTGTATTATTCCCCATTTCTTCTGCCATTTTTGCAAAATCATCTGTTACACCTGTTACTGATTCTCTCAATTTTTCTATATCTTCTGCACCATTAACAAAATTAGCAAAAGCATTAACACTCCTTTTATCCGTTATATCAAGCATTTCGGCAAGTTCAATACCTCTATCTTTGACATTCTTCAAGCCATTAACAAAATCATCTAGCGTTTTAATATTTCCACCTAATGTTTTACTAAGTTTCCCTCCTCCGTCAGCCAAATTTAAAAGAATATTTCTTGTAGCCGTTGCGGCAGATGACGCATCAACTCCAGCGTCAGCAAGCTTACCTAACAAAGCCAAAACATCTTCTATTTCAAATCCAAATGTTTTGGCAACAGATCCCGCAATAGGCATTGCTGTTTGCAAATAAGAGAAAGATAATGCGCTTTTCGTTGTCGCAACAGCCATTGCAGAGACATAACGTTCTGTTTCAGTTGTATCAGCATTAAACATTCTTAATGCAGCCCCAGCCAAAGCTGCTGCTTCGGGTAATTCAGCTCCAGTAGCTTGCGCAAATTGAAGTACATATTTAGTAGACTGCTGTATCTCAACCGCAGTAAATCCTAATTTTGCTAATTCTATTTGTAAATTAGTCGCTTCCGCTGCAGTATATTTTGTTGTAGCCCCAAGATCTCTTGCAGACAATTTTAAATCTTTTATTTTATCGGAGGTAGTTCCTAAAATAGCCGCCAACTTGCTATTAGCCGCTTCAAATTCTATAGCGGTACTTACTCCCTGTTTCAAAGCGGTCCATAAGGTTTGTAATCCTTTCATTGCCACTTGTGCCGCCAAGAACCCTTTTACCATAGACCCCGTTCCTATTTTTACTTCCGCTAGTCCAACTCCCATACTAGATTTCAATAGGTTTCCAGTACTCTTGGCAAGATTTCCCATGTTTTTAAGAGAAATATTTCCTTTTAAAATATCGGCAGCAGCTTTATTTATATCATCCCTATACTTACCTACATTCATTTTAGCCCGAACTAACTCATCTGAATTCCTTTTCAAGAAAGCACTATTCCTATCCACTATAGAATTAAATTTATCCACAGTAGATTGTCCTTCTTTAGTAGTTAAATCAAGATCTTTTCTAGCATTACGAAGAATCTTATTTTGTTCTTCCGCTTGCCTCATGGTTTTTATCTCTTGATTAAGAGCTTCATTTGCTTCTTCAATAGTATATTTGGTTTTCTTCCGTTCCTGATTAATCAGCTTTTGCTGTTTTAATCTTTCCGTTTCTGCTTTTTGAACCTTTAATTCTGCATCAGCATTTAGCTGATTAGCTTTAGCTTCTTGAAGTATAATGGAAACATTCTGTTTACCTTGCTCTCCCAATTTTTTAAGAACTGCTTCATGCTCCTCTTGTATTCTCTTTATCTTATCCTCCAGAGCATACACTTTCTCTATAGCGGCATAATAATCCTTGGCTTTGCTTATCAATTCGCTGTACGGACCCGGTTTTATCTTTAGTCCTTCCGCCATAGCATCCCCAGCCTTTTTATAAGCCGCAAAAGTGCTGTCAAGTTCGGATTTTAGTCTTTCTAATTGCTCAAGCGCCTTCTGATCGACTACATCAGTGATTTTTAATTCGTTCATATTAATTAAATTTAGTGCCCGGCTCCTTCACCGGGCAGGTTATAAAATGAGAAGTGGTTTGCTTTATTATAGCATTATTGCAAAAAGTTTTTGCCTTTGAAGATTTCTTTAGACACGTCTTTATTTATCTGCTTTAGCCCTTCTTTTTGGCATTCAATTAAAGTAGCTAAGGCTGACCTTATATCTTCTTTGAGCGTTTTCATCATTTCATCATAGAAAAACGTTTCGCCGAGGTGTTCCTTTTTCCATTTAGTAATATAATCCAGTCCTTCATCTGTTTTAAAGAAAGCTTCTAGCATCGCTATATCCAGTTTAAAACTTCTGATATACTCAAGGTGCAAATTATCGACATCGTTTAGATCCTCAATCATTAAAAGATTTATAATGGATTCTTTGATGTTTTTCTCCACTTTAAAGCTAACTTTGTAGCCTTCAAACAATGCTTCATAATATTCGTAGCATTCATCTTCTTTTATTTTATTCATAAATTCTATAGGTTTATTCCGGGCAGAGAATCAATAAAGCATCCCTGCCCGGTATTGGTTATACAATCTTTGCCAACACTTTAATTAACTCTTTTGCTGATTCGTTAGTCAGGCATACAGAAATTGTTCCATCCTCTGCAATATCGTCCGCTTTCACATCTTCGATCTCAAAAATCGGTTCATTGATATGCACTCCATCTTCTTTGGCATGATGAACGGAAAAATCATGTTTTGAGAAGTTGTCTAATAATAGCCCATATTCCGGTACTCTCTCTACGCTAAGCTTTAGCAAACGGATTGCCAATTTAATGGCCTCCTCTTTAGTGATACTACATACCAGATTGTTATCTTCTGTCAAATCAGATTCAGGATCAATTCCTTCAAAAAGAAAAGTAATCTCTTCGGGCATCATCTCTTTAGCGTTTCCCCTAATAATGTATGGGGTAGTTTTTTGTACACTGAATTTTAAATCATTCCGGTTCCCAATTTCATAAACTTTATTTTTCATAATTCTAAAATTAAAATAATTAAACATCTTTTTTGTTTCTGAATCAAGAGATGCTATCTAATGTTTTCAGCATTTTTATAGCATCTTCCCGGAGAATCTCAATCAATCCTGCATCCGGGTGTTCATACATAATTGTCTTAGTCTTTAGCGGGATAGTACGACGTAGGTGTTTAGCTAGTTCTTTGCCTTCAGCGTATGAAACAGGAATAAAATCTTTATCGGTACAAAGCCCTAATCCTATACCAACATCTTCTACTCTGTAATTTTTAATGTTCATTGCTTGGTCTTGAATTTGCTAGTAATTATACAATCTTTGCCAGTGTGGAAATGAGTTTTTCCAGTTCTTCCCCTTCAATGGAAAAGCCGGGTTCCTCTCCGCTATCTTCCCTTGCTTGTCTGGCCTCATCGCTTTCATCAATAGTGATAACTGCGAGATTGGCTGGTGTTTCGTCCGGGTTTATTCCTCTGTATACCGTAATCTTGTCCACGAAAGATTCCGCTTTAAGGTCTATCCCGGATTTTGGCAGTTCTTCACTACCTAACTTTAGCAACTGAATCCCCAGTTTACGGGCTTCTTCCGTATTTAGATGTACGGTATTTTCTTCCGTTACGGATCCCCCGTTTACTGTTTTAGTGATAAGGACCTCGTTGTTATCACCTCTTCTCACATAAAGATGTTTTTCACTGTCTTTTCTTACTCCGAAAAATGTTTCTTGTTTCATGATTTTAAAAATTAAATTGGTTAATAAAATATTTGTTCTCTAATTCTTTTGCAACGATTAGACAAACATCTATCCGGTAATACTTTTCCTCGCTTGATGGACGTTTACTTGAATGGTTCTTTTTAAAATTAGCCTACGAAGGTTTTATAAACCCATTATCTAAATAATATCTCGCTTGCTCATATTTTGGGAATGTCAAAGCCCAATAACCAAAGGCATTGTTACCGGGATAGCTAACACAGTTAAACCGTTTATTTATCTTGCGTTTAAACACTTCATAAACGATTGCTCCTCCTGGGAATATACGTTTGTATAAGTAAACTTCAGTTTAGGGATTATATCCGATTTGGATAAATCGCTCTTTGTTCTTAATAAACTCTTTCTTTAATTCTTTAATTGCTTCCATAACTTTTAAATGTTGCTCTCGCTCATTTTAAGGTGAGCGAAAATGATAATCTATTCTTTTTGGTACTCTTGCTTATCTCACAGGTGAAAATGATTTTCGCTCGTCTTATTTTGGCTGAATATATTTTATCTGTCAAATTTCGGTAGTTCATTCTCTTCTTACTTCACATTCAAAACCTAGGTTTCTTAATTCATTCATCCGGTATTCTTGTAAAGGTCTGGGCTTTTCTTCCGGCCTTTTCACTTCGATAAACGACGCTTTCCCGTTTTTTAGGCATAGCAGATCAGGAATACCCGGTTTATTTGTGAGAATCAATTTAACCACATAATAACCTTCTGCCTCTAACCGTTTGATGATGCGAGCCTGTATTTTACTTTCTAGTTCTGCCATAGTACGAAAGTGTAAAGTCTTGCTTTCCGTGTACTGCTTCCAGTATCTTGCTTTCAATCCCGCAGTCAGAGCACAGAAAGTAAACATCTGCCGGGCTGGTGCGCTCTTTTGAAACTAGGCGGTTCCTGCCTTGCTCGTATGATAGATAACTAAATTCGAGATTAAAGAAAATCAAAGCATCCGCTGTATCAAGTCTCACACCTTCACGTGCCCGGCGAACTTGCGATATGAAGACTTTATTTGATGAGGCTTGAAACTCTTCCGGGCTATCCGTCCAGTTCGGGAAGACAGACTGTAATAACTCCGCTTCGGATTGGTACACGTAAAACAATGCAATTTTCCGGTCTTTAAAATAGCTCTTCACAAAATCCGCCTTACTGCTGTCAAATATCAAATGCTCGCCATTCTCGGAAATTACACTCCCGGAAGATAGTTGATGTAATTTAGTCAAAAGCTTTGCCGGTGAATCTCCTAGAACAGTATAGCCGTTGATGTCTACAACCAAATCGTTTTGTAATCTCCTGATATATTCTCCGGTCCTGTCTTTCAACTGTACCTGCAATATGTGCTCGTTGATATTCACCTCAAATCCCGCCTGTTCCTGGGAGTAAGAGATAAACAGGTTTCTAGTATCATTGTCTATCTTTGGTTTGTTAGCACATGAGTAGTCGTTTATGAGATACCCGTTTACTTTCTTCTGTCGTGTATATACGTACTCTTTCGCCCATTTATAGAAACTTTTATAGTTTTTCCACGGTGATTTGCTGCATACCCAGAATTGGTGATACAGTTGTGAATAGCTTTCGGGTGAAGGTGTACCGGACAAATAAAGCACGGGCAAACCTTCGCAAATGGTTCTTATCTCCTGTGTACGCTTGCTTGGCTTGGGATATGCTCCAAGTGAATGAGCTTCATCAATTATCACAAGGTCGTACTTTCCTGTTACCTTGTGGCTGCTTTCAAAATTGACAACTTCCAGTTTAAAAGACGGCTGTAGTGCGATATAGTCGCTTTTTACGCTGGGGATGGCTTTTAATTTAGTGATGAATAAAACACTTTCTGCGTTGAATTTATCAGCGGAAGATAAGGCCGTGAGCGTTTTCCCTGTCCGGCATTCCATCGATAGGTAGCAGCATCCGAAAGCCATTAGCTTGTTGCCCGCCTGGATAGCTATGTTATTTTGATATTCTCTTAGTTTCATAGATTTTTCTTTGTTTTATTGAACATGAATGAAGGAATATATTTCCCTATGTTTTCATTGATGATTTGTTGTCTTTTCCTGTACTTCTGTATTTTTTTACCGTAGAGTGTTATTTTCCCTCGGTATAGTGGTTTCCCGTACTTTTTGCGTGGATCATCCAACTTGCCTAACTTGCGGAAGAATATATTTTGCTTATTTTCCATTTGGACGCTATAGACATGATTAAATGCGTACCGGCTTGCTATAATATTCCCGTCTAAAAATAGTTTTCGACATTTGCGCCTTGTGCATGGACAAACAAAATACCACACATAGCCCTGTCCTAAATTACTGGGCTCTTTTCTTAACTCTATCTTTTCCTGCTTTCTCTTCCCGTTATACACCCATATAAAGGCGCATATCTGTTCCTCTAGCGAGAAAACGATAGTGTATTGCACCCCGTTAGCGGTAAAACTTGCCGATCCTTCAGAAAGCCTGAACAGCTCTTTTAGGTCTGATAGTGCAATGTGCGGATTATGATCTATTATTGTTTTCATCTTTCTCAATCTACTAAATACTTAGACAATAAAATCAATGTTCATTAGAAAGGATTGTTTTCTGTATAACCTTTCGTATCGTAGTCGAATATCTTTGTAAGGGAACCGTCATGTTTGAATTTGACAGTTCCGACAGAACCGTTTCGATGTTTAGCTATAATCAATTCACCATAGTTGTAAATCTCATGCCCGGATGAATCCTTGACACTGATTCCATAATATTCCGGACGATGAACGAATATAACCATGTCCGCATCCTGTTCAATGGCTCCCGATTCCCGAAGGTCTGCAAGAATAGGTTTTTTATCCTGTCGCTTGTCTACTTCCCGGTTGAGTTGTGACAGAAGGATAACAGGCACATTCAATTCTTTAGCGATAATCTTTGCTTCCCGGGACATCCGGGCTATTTCCTGTTCTCTGTTTCTTGTCCCATTTGAGCTTTCGGTTATCAGCTGTAGATAGTCTATTATCACCATCCCACAGTTATTTTGCTGATGATATGAACGACACATCGCACGGATGTAACTCATACCTATAGCTGCATTATCGTTTATTGTTATCGGCAAACTGTATAAAGTTCCCCCTATCGCCTTATCTATTTGCTGTAGCTCATCTTGGCTTATATTGCCAGACCTTAATTTGCTGGGGTGTACATTGGATTCTGAAGCAATGAAACGTTCATACAGGCTGACAGAATCCATTTCTAAAGAGAAAATGACTACCGGAATACCTTGTCTAGCTGCTGACTTTCCAAAATGTAGGGATACAGCAGTTTTTCCCATGGCTGGACGTGCTGCCAATACTATCAACTCGCCACCGTGCCAACCGGAATTCATATCGTTAAGGTCTTGTAGCCCGGTTGTTATTCCTGTCTGTTTCCCACTACTATACAATCCCATCTTCCTCTCTATGTTTTTTAATGCGGATTGTGCAATGTCTTTAAATGACTGGGATTCGCTTTGCCCGATTAAATCCTGCTGCATTTGCTCCAGTGCTTTCCCCGCATTGAAAAGGACATCTCCGATATCTTCCGTATCGTCATAGGCTTGTTGTTGGAGTATATGGGATAATTCAATGGCCTTCCGTTGCAGGTATTTCTGCTTTACCATCAGGGCATGTTCTACAACATGAAATGAATCATACCCATAATTGGAAGTTTCTGCGATGAAATGGAGTGGCACTTCGTCAATCTTACCCATTGAACGGATTTCATTTGATACCGATACTATGTCACACGGTTTATTGTTTGCATAAAGCGACTGGATAGCATCATACAATACAGCGTACCGGTTATCATAAAACATATCTTTATTCAGTTCGGGAGATATGGCATCGAATACCTTGTCACCGCCAAAGCTAAGAAGTGAACCGATAACGGCTTGTTCTGCTTCAGGTGCGTTCGGCATTCCCTTAATTGGGGACGGTGTATACTTGTTTGTTTTCATCCTGTACCTCCTTTCTTCCGTGATTCTGCCACCAATAAGTAAACCTTCTCTTTGCGTCTGATATGTTTGATATACTCCGTTCCTCTCCGATTGAAACGATATAAGCAATGAACTTATCTAACTGGTCGGGAAGCATAGCCATAAAGGATATTCCCAAAGTAGATTGCATACATGCTGATTCTTTCCACGTTTCATCCGATAGTAGTTGCTCTTTGATTGATTGGGGATTGAAAACTTTATTAGCTTCCTCTCTCTCACTCACACTCTCTCTCACACTTGCACTCTCTACCAAATGAGAGAGAGTAAGAGAGAGAGTATCATTTACATTAACATTATCATTTACATTAACAGCTAGATTTGCTTGGCTTTGCTTAGCATCTTTAGCATTTGCTAAGTTTGCTAGGTTTTGCTTAGCACTTGCTGCCTTTTGCTTACCTCCTTTACTTCCGGCTTCTATGCGCTTGGTTTTGATTTCGTTCCACTTTTTATTGTTTTCATCGATATGCATTCGGAAGAACTTAAAAGCCAATAGTACAACAGGTGGTAGATCGTTAGTGCTCCCGGTTGACGCATATTCAAAAATGGCATCAAACAACATTCCTTTTTCTTCCAAAGATAAATCTTTAACTGGTTCGTAGTCAGAGAGGTATAATAAAATACTATTTTTATCCATTGGGGTGATCCTCCTTTCTTTTTTTCAACGTTTGAAACTCATCTCTCCATCTGTTTAACATTGGACGAAGTTTCTCAAAAGCATCTTTCCGGCATCCTCTTATACGAGGCTCTTTTTCAGAAAAAACACACTTCGTTACTGCATTATTTACTTTTTGAAAGTCTTTGTATGAAAGGGAATCCATTACTTTCTGGTATAGCTTGGAATCTTCATCATTCATTTTGTACCTCCTTCCCAGTCAATAGACATTTGCCGTTTGTCCGGCTCTAACCAGTATAGTTTTCTTTTATCGTCCAAACGAACGTCTTTAATGTTCCATCCTTCTTTTCTAAGGTCGGATATGACTTTCCGGCTATCATTTCCGCCAGTAAGGGTGTTTAAATCTTTACTAGTGTACTTGCCACCATCTAAGAATAGTTTGCGAATCTGTTGTTTGATTCGAGATGATTTGCTATCTTTGTTTCTGGATCTATGTTGGAGATTGGCAGTCGTGGAGGCTGCCTTTTTCTTTTCTATCATAGTCATGCCCTCCGATATTTGAATATGACCTGTTTTTTTACTGCCTCGTCGATAGCATCTGCTTCATACAGGATTCTACTACCTACACGTTTGGAGATAAGAAGTCCGTCTTTTGTTATTCTCGCCAATGTTGGCAGGGTGACATGAAGGATTTCAGCAGCTTCTTTTCGAGTGTAGAACTTAGGTTCTTTCTTTGATGCAGCTAATACTCTCTCTGATACTCTGTCTACTATTTCGTCAATAATAGGGGAGATGAAGCCCATAACGATCTGTTGCGTCTGGGTAATGTTAATGTCTGGCTTTCCCATAGATTATTCTTTAAAGGATTTTTTCAAGGCATTATTAATGTCACCAATAGTATAATAAACACGTGTGCCAATTTTTCGACCTGTAATTATGCCTGTTTTAGTCCATTTGTCTAAAGTAACAAGGGAAATTCTGAGCTTTTCCGCTGTCTCTTTGCGTTTGTATAGACCATTTCCCCTAGGCCCCTTATCTATTTCAGGAGTAGGATTTGTAATATTAGCCAACTTCTCATCAAGTAAGCGGCTTACCATGCTTTCAAGGTTTTCAAGTGTTGTTCCTTGTATAAGCGTTGCGTTTTGGGTAGAAAAAAAATGCTCCATAATCTTTTTGTTTTTAGGATTACGGAGCAAAGTTTGTCGTTTTTAAGTGTCTAATATATACCGTATATAAAATGGTATATAAAATTATTCTTCTAATTTTATGCGTTTTTCATCTTTAGGAATTGCATTAGCACTTGAGTTGTTATTTTTTAATTGAGTTTCAATCGTGGATAATTTGGTTTTCTCAAAACAGCTAAAATTGTCTTTTAGAAAACTTGCTATTTCGGGTATAGAGTTTGTTAAGTAACCTCTATTCTTGGCTTGTCTAAACATGTCTGTTAGTACGTTATTTTGCCCTTCCCAGTTCATTATGATATTATCCTTCTTTTTATTGAAAAAAATATTATCAGCTCCTATATTGTCCCCTAATATATCAAATTTTAATGGATTATCAGTAGTTGTAAGACGAAAAACGCTAATTGTAATTTCTTGTAGATTTATATTGTAATCGGAACAGAGTGTACCTACGCCACTTAAAAAAATACAGCATTCATTTATCAGCCATGTAACGAAAGAAAGAGCCTTATACATCCCTTTTTCGTCTTTTTCTTCATATTCCTCCGCTTCGTCGTCAGGCATAAAATTTCGATGTTTAAATAGGCAACATGTACTATCTTCTTGAATAGATTCATATAGTACATAATTACTCGGTAAAAAAAATGCAAAAGAGGTACGAACAATCTTTCTTATTAAAGCTATTCTCTGCATTTCATCAATAGTTAGAAATTTCGATTCCAATAAAGAAATAAAATGTGCTCCAGTTTCCTCACCCATATCAATGAATGCATCTATATTTTCTTCATATTTTTCAGTCAAATGCTCACAAGCGTCATTAAAAGTATATGTAATCCCTTCATCATTTTCAATTGTATTATAAATATCTCCTTCGCTCCATCCTATCTCTTCAGTAATTCCATCATCAATCATCCGGCCCTCATTATCATATATTTCTTTCGATTTATCATAAGATATTCTATAAAATCTCGAAAGTAAATCAAGTGCTTCACAAGCATCCTCTATGAAATCAAAAATATCTTCCATACTACTATTATCTTTAATAAATTACCATTTTTCTGCCAGTGTATCATAAGCAATATTGGCATCTTTTATTTAACTATTTTGCTATTCGTAATTTTGTGAAGTAATTCTCTTTAGCTGCTATCATACTCTTTTCCGATTCATCTAGTTTGAGATATGTCTTTAGCTGCTGTTCGCTGCTGTGTCCGGTGATAGCCATTATAGAACTTAATGAAGCACCGGCTTTATACATATTGGTTGCTAAGCTTCTTCGGCAGGTATGAGTTTTAAGAAGGTCGCAGAAACGTTTCTTTGCTGTATACTCCATTGCTCCCCGTTGTTCGTCTAACTCTACTATTTCCGTCCATCCTAAAGCCTCGCCAATCTCTTTGATATGGTCGTTTATCTTTTGGTCGTAGACTTTGGGAAGTGTACCGTTATATTTGTCAAGGATAGCTGCAACCCGATAATCAAGAGGAATATAAACGATATTTCCGGTCTTTTCCTGTTTAAGTTTGATGTACTTATTGCCATCGGTAAGGATAACAATCATTTTCGCATTGATGCGCTTATAATCACTTACTCGTTGCCCGGTCAGACAGCCGACTACAAACACATCTTTTATCTTTTCCCATGCCGGACGATTGGATAAATCGTACTCATAAAGTTCCTGTATTCGTTCTTCAGTCAAGTAGACATTATCAACATCTTTATAGATCACATCAAAACCAAACCGGACGTTTGCCGCATCCATTAGTTTAAGCTGTTCGGCTGCATAACATATCGTTTTGCATATCTTCACCATCCGAGCGATAGTGTTAGGGGAATATTCCTTATCTGTGAGGAATGATCGGAAGTCATTATAAAACTCTATTGTCAGGTCCTCAAAATCAATAACCTTTAGCCTTGTTTCCTGATACGCTTTAAACTGGGACTGAAAGCCTTTGTAGCTTTTGATTGTTCCAGGAGATATATTTGTGGTTCCTCCCTTCTTTTTCCGTTTTCCTGTTTCGCATTCGTGAATGAATTGTGCTATGAAGTCGTTGAAGTTGGTAGCCTGTTCTTCTTCCAGAGCTTTAGCTTCGGCTTCTGCCCGTTCTTTTTCGGCTGCTATTTGTTCGGCATATACTATCTCATAGATACGTTTATTTACAAGCTCATTAGTAACGTTTGTATCCGAATCAAGGATATTATTTAGAGTTTTCTCTATCAAATCCAGTTTATCAAAAAAATCTTTATTGTTTTTATCATTCCTGTAGTTTTTCCTTTTTATAGCTGATTCTTGGGACTTTTCCCACGCTAATACGTCAACTTCTAGCAAGGTTGAGACTTTGATGTCTATATCCTTAGCTTTGCTTCTGATACGGGCAAATAGAGTGGCTATCTTTGCCTTCTTGTTTCGGATAAAAAAAGATACTGCCATAGCTTTATATTTTAGTTCGAATTCTTACTATGATAAGGTGGGAACAAATATACAATAAATGTTTTATATGTTCCCACTTTGTTCCCACCTTTTCTTTATCTTATTTTATTCTATTTTCTTTGTGTGATAAATAATTTACTGTTTTTCAATGTTTTATGAAAATAATGTTTTATTGAATAAATAAGGGAAATAAAAAAAAAGAGGTTCGCCAGGAACCTCCAAATTGGGGAAGGATTAGAAAGTGATTTCTAGTCCTTCTTTGTTTTTTTAAGTATTCAAGGTCTTTTGCATCCAAAAATTAGTCAGACTTAATTTATTAGCCTGTCGTTTCTGCTCCTTTTCCACAGTATACCCTTGTCTTTTGAAGAATGGGCGGGCAGTTAAACTCACTTCTGATGTAATTCGTTCCATTCCCTGTTCAATAGCATATCGTTCTATTTCTTTCAAAAGTATAGTCGCAATGCCTTTACCTTGAAAGTCTTTGTGAACGAACATTGAATGTAGATATCCTTGCGAAGTGATAGAAGAGAAACCTACGATTTGTAATTGCTGGTCGACGGCAACAATAAAGTAATGGGTTTCTATCATTTTCTTTATTTTAGAAAGATCATTTCCGCATGAAGCCCAGTCTTCAACTTCTTCCTGTGAATAATCACGTCTGTTTATTATAAGTACGGTATTTTTGTACAAATCTCTTAGCTCAACACTGTCGGATTGTCGGGCTGTTCTGATCGTAAAGTTCGTTTGCATATTGCATCTTAAGTTCATTTTTCCTATATTAGTCGTCGCAAATATAGGAAAATAAACAATACTGTCTATCATGCCATCAAGAAGAAAATAAAGTCAATCTTTCCATTTTATCTTTGCACTTAAAGAAATATCAGTCTATCTTTGTAGTTGTAAATAAACGATTAAAACAGAATAGTTAAAAACCTCATGAATCGCATAAAAGGTATACTCTATGCGGCAGTATCTTCCTCCACTTTTGGGCTGGCTCCGTTCTTTTCCGTCACTTTGTTAATGATTGGATTTTCAGCTTTTGAAGTACTTTCCTATCGTTGGGGGGTAGCGTCAATTGTGCTGACTGTGTTAGGCTTATTTTCCGGGTGTAACTTCCGCTTATCCGTAAAAGACTTCAAAGTTGTCTTTGGCTTAAGCCTATTGCGGGCGATCACTTCATTCAGTCTGATTATTGCCTATCAGAATATAGCCAGTGGTGTGGCTTCCACCATTCATTTTATGTATCCGTTGGTGGTTGCTCTTGCAATGATGTTTTTCTTTCGGGAGAAGAAGTCGCTTTGGGTGCTATTTGCTGTTTTGATATCTTTGTTAGGTGCGGCTCTGCTTTCGTTAGGAGAGTTGGCCGCAAATAATGGTAATGCGATGGTTGGCTTAGTGGCAGCTTGTGTTTCTGTATTCTCATATGCGGGGTATATAATCGGAGTGCGGACCACACGAGCTGTGAGAATTAATTCTACTGTATTGACTTGCTATGTCATGGGGCTGGGAACTCTTTTTTATCTGATAGGTGCTTTTACCACTTCCGGTTTTCGTTTGGTAACAGACGGATATATATGGCTGATTATTCTAGGACTTGCATTACCGGCTACGGCTATTTCCAATATCACTTTAGTACAGGCAATAAAGTATGCAGGGCCTACTTTGACATCTATTTTGGGTGCTATGGAACCGTTGACAGCCGTCGTGATCGGTGTTTTTGTATTTGAGGAGTTTTTCACTGTCAACAGTGCTATCGGGATTATCCTGATTTTGATAGCTGTTAGCTTGGTTATATTCCGAAAGCCCAAAAAACTAGAAAAGAATTTTCTTTAATTGAAAGAAGCTGCTTATCGGTATGATAAACAGCTTTTTACTTTGAAGAGCCTCTTGTCGGATTCGAACCAACGACCCCGAGATTACAAATCACGTGCTCTGGCCAACTGAGCTAAAGAGGCGTTATTTCTTTTGCGGGTGCAAAGGTATGAATTTATTTTAAAAATGCAAATACGTCATGTACTTTTTTTATATTTGCAATCTCACTAATGATTATACGAAGATGAAAAAGAAAATTATGAATGTGTGTGGTATGGCTTTCTTAGCCATAAGTGTATTGGCGTGCTCCGGCCAGAAAAAAGGAGCGACGGATACTGTGGTTTCGGCAGATAGTATAAAAATAATTGCTGATGTAATGACTTCGGAAGCAGATAGTACAGGATATATTGTTCGGGTAGGGGAGATAGCTCCGGATTTTACAATCACACTGACTGATGGAAAACAAATGAGTCTGTCTTCTCTCCGTGGCAAGGTCGTAATGTTGCAGTTTACAGCAAGTTGGTGCGGTGTTTGTCGTAAAGAAATGCCGTTCATAGAAAAAGATATTTGGTTGAAGCATAAAGATAATGCGGAATTTGCATTGATTGGCATTGACCGTGATGAGCCACTTGATAAAGTCCTTGCTTTTGCCAAATCTACCGGAATCACTTATCCGTTGGGATTAGATCCGGGAGCTGATATTTTTGCGAAGTATGCTTTGCGCGACTCTGGAATAACAAGGAACGTATTGATAGATAAAGAGGGAAAAATAGTAAAACTAACTCGTTTGTATAATGAAGAAGAATTTGCTTCTTTGGTGCAAATGATTAATGAAATGCTGAAATAAATAGAGAATTTATAAAAGGGGAATGAGGGTATGTTGAAATGCAAATTTACGCTGATTATGATTCATTACGACATACCCCGTGTTTTTGTGAGTTTTCTAAGCAAGGCTGAGTTTTACGAGGTAATCGTAGTGTTTTCCTTCTTTTACCAATTCAGCCTTGAAACCGTATTCGGAAGCATATAAGTTAAGTGTTTGGAAATCTACATATAACCAGTCGAAAGTATCTCCTTTTATATCCTTATATTGCATCTGAAAATCAATTTCTCCGTAATAATCTCCTGCCAAGTCGATAACTATACTTCCGTCTTCTTCTTCAAAAAGATAACGTAAGTCGCTTGAATCCATCAGTATACACCCTTTAGGACGGAGCATGCGCTTCATTCGTTGAAAGAAATCCGGCATATTGTTTAGTTTTCCGATAATGCCGGAACCATTCATTAGCATTAAAATCGTATCGAACGTCTCATCGAATGTTTCGTCAAACAGATTGGTAAGACGAACATCATTTACTCCACGTTGTTTCATTACTTCGACAGATAGCGGAGAAATATCAATGGCGCATACCTCCTTTTCCATCGCTTGGAGGGCCAAGGCATGACATCCACTTCCTGCTCCTACATCCAATATCCGTCCTGTAGCCATTTCTAAGGCTATGCGTTCCAATGCGGGCATAGATTGAATCGTACGGAATAACTCTTTGACAGGAATTTCATCCTCCTCAAATTGAGAGGAAAATACTCGTAAGCGATCGGCTTTGTGATGATTGAAATAATCATAAATAGCGGCTCCCATCGGATCCTTTTCTGCAGGAAGAATTGTTGTTGCCATTAGTGGTTACGTATTGTTTTGGTTGGCAAAGATAAATAAATCCGTAGAAAAGGATTATATTTGTAGCCGGAAAAGTGAATATTAATAAATGATTGTATGAGTATAGAAGAAGCAATACAGGGCGGAATCGTCTTTAAAGGCAAGAAAGATAAGCCTAAAGAAGAGGAAAAGGTGAAAACGAAAGCGAAGAAGGCAACCTATATTCGTGGACAGCATGGTTCGGGTGCCGCAAAGATGAAAGCGGATATCCGGAGAAAAAGGGCAAATCGACATAAAAAATAAGTCTCTCATAAAAAAGACGGGGCAGGATAATTATCCTGCCCCGTCTTTTTTATATACTTACTTTTGTGGAAGTATCTCAATCCAATAGTCATCCGGGTCATTGATGAAATACAGCCCCATAGCTGTATTCTCGAAACATACACAATTCATTTCTTTATGATAAGCTCTGATGGCATCATAGTCACCGGACACCCGAAAACAAAGATGACTTTCATTCTCTCCAAGTTCATAAGGAGCGGCATGATCTTTTAGCCATGTCAGTTCCAGAAGAAATCCTGTTTCATTGTCTGTTAGGTAAACTAGCGTGAACGAACCGTCGGAAGCCTCTTTTCGATGGTGCTCTTTCAAACCGAGCGCTTTTTCATAAAAGGCAATACTCCGTTCCAAGTCCGTGACATTGATATTGAAATGGTCAAATTTACTTTTTATTTCCATTGTTGTAATTTTCTTATTTTTTCATTAAGAGCTTCACAATTTCTCCGACGTATGTGCGGGGTTGTCCGGCTTGCGGAGTAGTCTGTGAAGGCAATTTCTTACATTTTATAACAGCCGAAGGAGTTGTTTGGTTCGGAGCATAGAGTTTCAGAGTATAATTGTCCGCTTTTTCTATGGCATCATAAGACTGATCGGGGGAAAGAGTACAATAAGCTACAGCCTTACCGGACTGATATCCCAACGCACCACCGGCGTTTGCAGTCATATTGATCATGTTAAACTCGTCCTTTCCGATACTGATAACCAGCTTGCCGCTTCCCATCAAAGCATATACCTCACCCGGAATTTGCTTCAAGTCAATTTCTACGTAACCCGGCATATCCGATGAAGCTTTACCGACCGGAGTAGCGGGAGTAAGAGTAGCAGCAGGAACTGTATTGGCAGGTTCAGTAGTCGTCACCTTTATATCGGTCTTTTTATCTGTGTTGCCAATGATAATCGGACCTGCGGCTGCGACAATTGACGGAGTTGTCTTCTCTTCCTCTTTTTTCTTCTTTTCGGCTTTAGGACGGGTATCCGGTGCTCCGAAAGCGACGGCTACATCCATAAATATATCATCTGCGAAGTCTACCGTTTTTCTACGCCATTTAGCCAGACCACGTACCAACTTGGTCTTTGCCTTATTAAGTGCATATTTATCGGTAATCCATTCTTCTGCCTTATATTTTTCTGTTTCGCGGTAAGTAAAACGGATTTTTTCCAATTCTACCAGGCAGTTACCGGGTTTGCAGGTAACGGTAATCTGGTAATTGATGAGTGTACGGTCTAACGACAAAGCACTGGAACTGAAAACAATCCATTCCTCTCCGATACCGGCAACCGTACCTTTAGCTTCATCGGAGAAAACTACCCGACTTTCAATATTCTTATTCTCTTTCAAGCGTTCTTGCATCCATTTCATAATAGTGTCGTAGATTTGCGCCTGACTCATTCCCGGAATTTGAAATTCTTTGGAAAATACGACCTTACCATCAACTTCAGGAACGGCTCCTGTAAGGTATCTGGTGTCGTCTCTTTTTTCTTTTGCAGATTCTGCCTTCATTGCCACCGGCAATGCAAGAAGCAGGGTAAGAAACAAAATTGTAAATTTATTCATAATTATTATGTGTTTATTTGGTAATCTCAAAACTTTCGCCCCGATGGGTGATGTTGACGAAACGGCAACCTGCATTTTCAGCAAAATTACGAAGTGCATTACCGCCTTCATAATCTTCACTGAAATGCATGGGCACAAATATAGTAGTTTTTATTTGTTCGATGAACTGTTTTGCTCCTTTCATATAATCTTTTCCCATTCTTCGATCTACCGGAAACAGCACTAAATCAATGTTCGACGCTTTTTCTTTTAAATATTTAACTTCTGCAAGGAAATCACCGTTGGCTTTTCGTATCTCTTCTTCGGTAGATTCTTCGCTCCAATGCCAGTTATTTAAATCACCGGCATGGAAAATACTCCAGCCTTGGAGGTGAAGCAGAAATGAACTGCCGACATCCGTCGAACCGAATGCATCGATTCGTATCGTATCATCTTCGTACGCTTCTCCTTTTTTTATGAAGAAAGCGTCTTCGCTTTTGGCACGGTGTGATTTCAGAATATCTTTGGAAAAGATGTACTGAATATCGGGCCGTTGCTCTTTCCATGTTAATATTTCACGGTTAAAGTGATCGGGGTGGAAGTGTGTAGCTAGTACGTACAATTTGCCCGGCCTTTGTAAAAGGTAATCATGTACGATTCCCCGATTATTTTCAGTTTCGGAAGAATCTTTATAGTAATCGATGATAACGGTTACTCCTTCTGCTTCGATGGCGAAACCGCTATGGTATATATAATCCAGTATCATAAGCTGAATATTTTAGGATTGCAATATTAAGTATTCTAGTTGAAGTTGCCAAGGAAAATCGACGAAATCAAGGAGCAAGACGACTGATTTCCCATTCTCCATTTAGTTGTAACGTATATAGGAAGCGGTCATGTAGACGGTTCGGCCGTCCTTGCCAAAACTCAATTCTGGTAGGGACAACGGCATATCCGCCCCAATTATCAGGCCTTTCTACTTCTTTCCCTATCCAACGTGCCGCCTCTTTGATGAAAGCGCGTATTAACTGCATTCTGCTTGAAATCGGTTGGCTTTGCGGGGAAATGCGTGCACCGACCCGACTCTTATAAGGGCGTTTCCGGAAGTATTCGTCCGACTCTTCCGGAGTCACTTTGCTTGCTATTCCTTCTATATGTACTTGCCTTTCGAGTGTATGCCATACGAAAGAGAGGGAAATATATGGATTTTGTGCCAATTGTTTTCCTTTACGGCTTTCGTAATTTGTGTAAAAGACGAACTTACCATCGTGGAGTCCCTTCAGTAATACGGTACGTGTGGACGGCTTTCCTTCGGGAGATACAGTACCAACGGTGACAGCGGTCGGTTCATCTACTTTTGCGTCGATGGCTTCTTGCAACCACTGACTGAAAAGCAAAAGCGGGTCGTCGGGAAGTTCATTTTCCCGCAATCCGCTTTTAGTATATTCTTGCCGGATATCGGCTATATTTCCGTAATTTTTCACATCGGTACTTCTATTAATAAAATATGCGAGTCTTTCAAAGTTTCCAATTCAAAACTATTAGTTTCGTAGATCCCCATTCCGTCACGACGTTTCAGCACTTCGCCTTCTACTGCAATTTCTCCTTCAATGAGGAATATATATACGCCTGCATGACTTTGATGCATATGATACCCCAGTTTCTTGTCGGCCTCTACTTTGCCTATTGAGAACCAGGTGTCTTGCAAAAGAGATGCGGGAGTACTGCCGTCAGGTGATACGATGACTGCCAGCTCGTTGGGACGTTCCAGTTCACTGATGTTGAAATCCTGATAAACGGGGCGTGTGTTCCGTTCTCTCGGCATAATCCAGATTTGCAGGAACTCAACCGGTTCTACGGGACTGGCATTCACTTCGCTATGGAAAATTCCGGTTCCGGCACTCATAGTCTGGATTTCTCCGACGGTAATAATCCGGCTGTTTTTCTTGCTGTCTCCATGTTGCAGATGTCCTTTCAGAGGAATGGATACAATTTCCATATTCTTGTGAGGATGTGTCTGGAATCCTTCTCCGGGCGCCACTTTGTCATCATTCAATACGCGAAGAGCACCGAAATTGATACGGTTGGAATCGAAATATTCATCGAAACTGAAGGTGTGATAACTATCCAGCCAATCGTATTGGGAATGCCCTCTTGTATCAGCTCTATGTATTACTTTTTTCATAAATAACTCCTTTTTCTTGTTGTTTATATGCTTCGTAAACAAAGTGGGAGGATAAAAGGTTTATCTCTTCACTTCATTTAGCAGAGGCTTGTGATTGATAAAATCTTTTATATTTTGTAAAGTTGTTATAGCTATGTTTTCCATTGCTTCACGTGTGAAAAAGGCTTGATGCGAAGTGACGATAACATTGTTGAACGAGAGCAAGCGGGCAAGCACATCATCGTCGATGATGCGGTCGGACTGGTCTTCATAGAAGTATTCGCTCTCTTCTTCGTAGACGTCCAATCCTGCCGATCCGATTTTCTTGTTTTTCAGGCCTTCAATCAGTGCATTGGTGTGAATTAACTGTCCGCGACCGGTATTGATAATCATTACACCGTCTTTCATTTTACTGATAGAATAGTCGTTAATAAGATATTTTGTTTCTTCAGTAAGCGGGCAATGCAGAGAAATGATATCCGAACTATGATACAGTTCGTCCAACGAAGTGTAGACAATTTGTTCTTCTCTGGCAAAGTTATAATCCGGATAAAGATCGTATGCCAGCACATTCATTCCGAAACCTTTTAGGATATGAATCAGGATTTTTGCTATTTTCCCCGTACCGATGATTCCGGCTGTTTTTCCATGCATATCGAATCCCATCAAACCATGAAGGGAGAAATTTCCGTCTTTCGTGCGCCAGGATGCACGGGGGATTTTCCGGTTCAATGATAACATCAGAGCTACGGTGTATTCGGCAACGGCATAGGGAGAGTAAGCAGGAACACGTACTACGGTGATTCCGGCAGTAGCAGCCGCATTCAGATCTACGTTATTGAATCCCGCACATCGCAGTGCCAGCAATTTTACTCCGTTCTCTGCCATAATGCGGATGACTTCTGCGTCAGCGACATCATTCACAAAGATGCAGACCGCATCTACGCCTTGTGTCAGCAGTACATTGTTCTTATTCAGATGTCCTTTATAATAACGTATTTCAAATCCGAACTCTTTGTTTTTATCGTTAAACGACGATTCGTCATAAGGCTTTGTGCCGAAAAATGCAATTGTATAGGCCATAATATTCTTCTATAATTTACTTATAATATAAACGTAAAAGCCGGTTGATTTGTTTGGACTTTATTAAGTGATAAATATAGATTGTTTCATTAGAAACAGTTTGCTTTTTCAATTAAAATAGGGAGTGATAGAAAATAAATGCACAAACATATATTTCGTGTGCAATAATGTTATATCTTTGCGCCCGAAATAATTTAAAAAAGATTTAGATGAGAAAAATTTCCTTGATTGGATTTGTGATGTTAATCGTTTCAATTCCAACTTTTGCCGGAGGGCTTCTGACAAATACTAATCAACATGCCGCTTTCCTTCGTATGTTATCTCGCGGTGCTACCTTTGAAATAGACGGTGCTTTGTCCAATCCTGCTGGTTTAGCTTTCTTGCCAAATGATGGTTTTCATATTGGATTGAGCATTCAGAGTGCTTTTCAAACAAGAAATATTGATGCCAGTTTCTATACTTATAATGGAATTGCAATGAATAATGGGGCTCCGGTTATAGTTGACGGGAAACCGGTACCTACAAAATCTGATGCTCCATTTAATAAATATTATAAGGGAAAAGCTGCCGCACCAGTTATTCCTAGTTTGTTTGCAGCCTATAAGAAAGGAGATTGGACTATTTCCGGTTTCTTCGCTATAACTGGCGGAGGTGGAAAGGCTTCGTTTGATGACGGTCTGCCTATGTTTGACGCGGCTGCTATGGCAGGGATTTTTCAAGGTAGTATTCCAGGATACCTTAACTCTGATCCTGAAAAGCACCGTCCACTTGTGACTTCCAATATGTATGACATCAATAGTGCTATGGATGGCAAACAATATATATATTCTTTACAACTAGGACTAACTTATAAGATTAATGATTGGCTTTCTGCATTCGCTGGTGGGCGTATGAACTATTTTACGGGTGGTTATAAAGGTTTTCTAAATGCTAATCTGAAAGAAGCTTATGGTGGTGGCGAATTGATGGATTTGGAATTGGATTGTGATCAGACGGGTTGGGGATTGACTCCTGTTCTCGGTGTGGATGCTAAGTTTGGTAAATTCAATATTGGTGCGAAATATGAATTCAAGACGAACTTGAATATTGAAAATAAGACTAATAATTTGAAATATCCAGATTCAGCGGAGAGCTTGGTAGGTAGCTATAAAGATGGTGTAAATACTCCTAACGACATACCTTCTATGCTTTCAGTTGCAGTTGCTTATGAAATTTTGCCAGTGTTGCGTGCATCTGTAGAGTATCATTTCTATGATGATAAGAAAGCGGGAATGGCTGGTGACAAACAGAAATATCTGACAAAGGGAACAAATGAATATTTAATGGGTATTGAGTGGGATGTAACCAAACAATTATCGTTGAGTTGTGGTGGACAGATTACGGATTATGGATTATCTGACAACTTTCAGAACGATACCAGTTTCTCTTGTGACTCTTATACATTAGGAGTTGGAGCGAAAGTAGTATTGAGTGAAAGAGCAAATCTGAATGTTGGTTATATGTGGACTACTTATGAAGATTATACTAAAACTTCAAAGAATTACAGTGGTACAGGGTTACCCGGAACTAATGTATATAGCCGCACTAATAAAGTATTCGGTCTTAGCATTGACTATAGATTTTAGTAGGTGTTTCCTTAGTTTATATGTAGTACGATTTAAGTTAATAATGTTGAGAGGGAGATGGTATTCTATTGTCGTCTCCCCTCTTCATTTTATATTATGAAATAATCTTTTAATAGCAAAAGTTTGCGTATCTCGGGATATTTTACGAATATTGCCACATATTAGCATTGAATAAAATATGAAAAATACAATTTAGCTTTTGGGGCTTGATTTAAATCTAGCATATGACTCTCAACGATCAGAAACGTATAATAAGTTTGTGGATGCAATTTTTGGATGGAAATGAAATTGCATTTTCTCAATTGTATTGTCTTTTTTTTGACGACTTGCTAACTTATGGGCGTAGGGTAGGGGGAGATAATGAAACGGTGGAAGACTTGATTCAAGATCTGTTCTTGAAACTTTATCAGAAAAAAATTACTCTTGAAGACAATACAAGATTGCGCCCTTTTCTGTTTCGTGCACTAAAGAATCTAATTTATAATCAATTACTTCGTAGTTCAAAACTTCAGCCATTGCCAGACTATGATTTTTCTTTTGATTTGAATTATACGATTGATGATCAACTGTTTTTAACTCAGGATCAGGGATTATCTGATGAGGTCTATCGAATGCTAAGAGGATTAACGGGGCGTCAGAAAGAAATTATTTATCTTCGTTTTATTCATGAGATGAGTTTTGATGAAATTTCAGAAATAATGGAAATTAATATCCAGTCAGCAAGAAATTTGTTAGTTCGTTCTATGGAAAAACTAAGGAAAGAAGCCATTCTTGCTGTTATTTTATTTTTTATCTAAAAAAATATTCTCAGTGAGTATAAATCAGTTCGCTTATTTGTCATAATAGAAAATAAAGTGAAAAATGGTTCAATATACATTTAAAGATATAGAAGTTTTTTTGTTGGATGATGATCTCTTCCAATGGGCAAAGTCTGGATTTGCTGATAATGGTTTTGACATTGAATCTTATAAACTTCAACACCCCGGTTGTGAAGAAAGGATAGAATTGGCTATTGCTGTGATTCGGAGTATGAAAGTTGTGGAAGATACTGAGTCTACTTCTCAAGCATATAAAATGCAAAGTTTTAATAGAATGATGAATAAGCTTCATTCACAAGATATTAAGTCTGTACAGCCTCACAGAACACATTCATATAGGAAAGTTATTGCCTATGTGGCAAGTATTGCCGCTTTTCTACTTCTCTGTTTGGGCTCTTATTATTGGGTTTCAACTTTTAAAGTACAGGAAGAAGTTGAATTGACTGCTGATATGATTGATTCATTGAGTCGTTCAGATCAGGTTCAGGTGCTTTTAGATGGTAAGCAAGCTGTAGGATTGGATAAGAATAATGCGGAAATCAGAGTAGATGAAAATGGAGCCGTAATAGTGGATGATAAATTAGTAGTGGCTTCAAAGGGAGAAAAAATTTTAATGAATCAGGTTGTGGTTCCTTATGGAAAACGCACAAAAATAATTTTGCCGGATGGATCTTCTTTATGGATTAATTCAGGGTCGTGTATTTCTTATAGTTCAGATTTTGCGACGAATAGAAGGTTGAATGTACAGGGAGAAGTTTTTTTGGATGTTAAAAAAGATGAGAAGCACCCTTTTATCGTGAAAACCACTCATTTGGAAGTAAGTGTATTGGGAACGGCATTCAATGTGAATGACTATGCGAAGAATGTGGAAACTTCAGTGGTACTTGTTCGTGGAAGTGTAGATGTGAAAGTGGATAATAAAGCAAAGCAGCGACTACTACCAAATCAAAGACTTTCAATGGCAAGTGGAGCGGTAAAAATAAACGAAGTTGATGTGTATGGCTATATTTGTTGGAAAGATGATATTATGAACTTTGATGGTCAGAAGTTGACTACTATATTAAATACTTTATCTCAATACTATAATACGAAAATTGAAATAATAGGTAGCTTGAAAGATGAGAAGTGCTATGGAAGCCTTGATTTGAATTGCACACTTGAGGAAGTGTTAGAATCTATCTCATTAACCACTCCACTGAGAATTGTCCGAAAAGGGGAGATAATAATTCTTTCTCCGGAAAAAATAGATAAAGAAAGTACAAACCTTTAAAAGAACCAATACATGAAAAACATTCCACCTTAATTTAAAAAGAGAAACCGAATAATATCTGCGAAATATTACTCGGTTCAGATTTAGAATTGTAAATAACTCACCAAAGTTATCACTAATCTAATTTTACAAATATATGAAAAATAACTCTCATTTTAGAAATAAGAGTGAAAAATTAACCTATATTGGTTATGGGTTTTTGCTTTTATGCGTTTTTTTAACGTCTTATGTACCAAAAACTTGGGCAAAAGATGGTTTTATGAATCTTCAATCTACGTATGTCACCCTCAATTTGATAGATGTTTCTTTTGAAACATTATTTAAAACGTTGGAAAAGAAGAGTGATTATGTGTTCTTTTTTAAAGAAGATGTTCTACAGAAAAATGAAAAAGTAACAGTCAAAGCACAAAACGAGTCAGTTGTATCTATATTGAATAGAGTATTACCCCCCAAGCAACTGACATATACAGTGAAAGGAAGACAAGTGATTATTGTCCGCCAACCTCAGAAAGAAGAAAAAAAAACAACTACTCCTGTAGCCGTAGAGAAAGATTATGAAGTTAAAGGAACAATAGTAGATGTCAACGGTCAACCATTACCAGGCGTCAATATAACTGTACAAGGGACAACTACTGGAGTTACTACCGATCTATCCGGTTTATTTACATTGCGAATCAGAGATGGGAAACGTGCCTTGTTAGTAGCATCTTACATTGGTTTTAGTACGGAGAAAGTGTGGGTCTCTGCAGAAACCGGTTCTTTGAAGATTGTGCTTGAAGAAAGCTCGGCATCTTTGAATGAAGTGGTAGTCGTAGGTTATGGTACACAGAAGAAACTTAATTTGACAGGAGCTGTTACAACAGCTTCAGGGGAGATTCTGGAAAACCGTCCGATTGGTAATATTGCACAAGGTTTGCAAGGTATGGTACCCAACTTGAATATTACATTCAATAGTGGACAGCCCAACCAAGCTGCTAATATCAACATTCGTGGTAATACCTCATTGAATGGTGGTAACGCTCTTGTCTTGGTAGATGGTGTGGAAATTTCCGATTTATCTCTCATCAATCCTCAAGATGTAGAAAGTGTTTCTGTATTGAAAGATGCTTCGGCCGCTGCTGTATATGGTGCGCGTGCTGCTTTTGGTGTGATGTTGGTCACCACCAAAAAGGGGGCTCGCAACCAAAAGACTAAGGTGTCATATAGCAATAACCTTTCATGGAGTTCACCGGCTCACCTTCCCGAAATGCCTCGTTCGGATATATGGGCGCGTATGTGGAATAAGGCTTACGAATATGACACTCCGGGTGGATATTACTTTAACGAAAAGTTTATGGAGAAACTCGATGCACATATTGCCGATCCAGAACACAATCCTGCAATTTTGGTTGATACCGAAGGTATTCAAAATTCAAATTATAGCCCTAGTAATCCGGGATGGGCCTATGTGGGCAACACCGATTGGTTGTCCGAGTTCTATCAAAAATCGGCTTTTATGCAGCAACATAATGTAAGCCTTTCAGGTGGTACCGAGCGTAACAATTACTATGCTTCTATTGGTTTTAAAGATCAGTCGGGTATTTTTCGCTATGGAAATGACTCTTATAAGCGCTTCAATTTAGCGTTCAACTTCGATACGAAACTAACTAGTTGGCTGGACGTGAGTTTTGCTACTCGTATGAGTAACATTAAGAATGATGAACCTTATATGGACAATGGTGGTAGCAGTTCTCAAACTTGGTATTATGAGGTATATCGTATGTTTCCTACACTTTCTATCTTTTTACCTAATGGTGATTTTGCAGGTATGTATCTCAACAGTGGTAATTATAACGTTATTGGAAAGATGGCTTTAGCTGGACGTAATAAAAAAGAGACTTGGGACCAATGGTACATCGGGCGTTTCGATTTACATCCATTGAAAGGACTATCTATTAAGGGCGATTACTCTTGGAATCGTTATTCTACTGTTCAGAAATTTCACCGTAAAGAAATTAAGCAAACTTTTCCTGAGGGAGGTCCTGAATGGATCGTAGAGACTCCCAATTATGTGAAAAACTATAACTCGAACAATATTTACCACGCTATCAATGTATGGGCCGAGTATAAAACTTCGTTCAACGATGTTCACAACATTTCGGTAATGGGTGGTTATAACCAAGAGGAGAAGACTTATGCTAACACCTCATATACCATGACTGACTTGTATGATAACGAGTTGCCTATTTCCGACTTAGCCATCAACTATAAAGAGAATGCTGAAGGTGCAGATATCTGGCGTGTACAGGGGGCTTTCTTTCGCTTGAACTATGACTATCGTTCCAAATATCTATTTGAGGTAAATGGTCGTTATGACGGCTCTTCTAAGTATGCCAAAGACGACCGTTGGGCGTTTTTCCCCTCAGCCTCTATTGGTTGGCGAATTTCGGAAGAAAAATTCTTCAAACCACTTTCCAACGTAGTAGACAATTTGAAACTTCGTGCCTCTGTAGGTGCTTTGGGTAATCAGATAACTAACGGCTATCATGACTATATGTCTATTCTTTCAGGTAAAGTGTTGACCAACTATATGATGGATGGTAAAATGGTCAATGCGTTGAATATTCCTTCTTTGCCTAGTGTAGTGACTTGGGAGAAGGTTGTGACGAAAGATTTGGGTTTGGACTGGTCATTGTTCAACAATCGTTTGATGGGTACATTCGATTTCTATGTACGCGATACCAAAGATATGGTACGTTCGGTTACACTGCCTGCCGTATTGGGTACTTCGGGTGGTAAAGAGAATATTGCTGATATGCGTACCACTGGCTGGGAGTTGGAATTGACGTGGAAAGATCGTATTAAGAATGTGTTGGGAAGTCCTATGGACTATTCGCTTACCGTAGGTTTGTCCGATTACCAAGCTGAGATAACCAAATACGATAACCCTAACGGTTCGTTGGCTAGTGGTATGTATTATGAAGGACAGAAACTGGGTGAAATCTGGGGGTATGTGACTGATGGTTATATTATGGACGATTTTGAAGCAGCCAAAATGAACTATGTACAGAAATACATTTCTTCTAAGTGGTATCCGGGCGATATTCGTTACAAAGATTTAAATGGTGATGGTATGATAGATCAAGGTAATCGTACATTGGCTAATCCGGGTGACCAAAAGGTTATAGGTAACTCTACTCCTCGATATCGTTTTAATTTGCAAGGAGGTATTGGTTGGCGTGGTTTCGATATCCGTGCTATTTTCGAAGGGGTGGGTAAACGCGATATGTGGACAAGTAGTGATATCTTTTGGGGATTCTCTAGAGGTATTTATAACTCTTGTGTAACCCAATACCATATCGATAATATTTGGACCTATGAGAATCCTACAGCTTACTATCCTCGTTTGAATGCTAATGGCAATAAACGTAGTAAGCAGATTCAAACTAAATACTTACAAAATGCGGCATATATCCGCTTGAAAGATATTACTTTGAGCTATACTATACCCAAGAGTTGGTTGGCCAAGATGAAAATGGAGCAGGTACGTATCTATGTAAGTGGTATGAATTTGTGGGAGAAGACTGGTTTGCCCCCATTTATGACTCCTGATATTGTAGATCAAATAACTGATAATAGCTTGTCTAGCGAGAACAGTGGTAAAGAATATGCATTTATGAGAAGTTATTCATTCGGTATTAATATAACATTTTAAAAATAGATAGGTATTATGAAAAAATATATATTTTCATGTATTTGCATTTTGTGCTTGTCACTGTCTGGATGTGATTACTTGGATACTGAACCGGGTGACGCAATTTCTAGTGATCGTTTCTGGGAGACTTCTAATGCTGCCGCATTAGAGCAATATTGCAATCTTTATTATCCTAAACTCATCAAGGGACATGGTGATCCTTTGTCTTGGAATATTGGAAATATGATTATGCAAGAGTATCAGTCTGATAACCTTTTAGCAGCTGGTGCTAGTAGTATTACATTTGGTCAAAACACTGTAATGACTAGTAGTACTGACTGGGATTGGTCTACGGTGAGAGGTTGTAATGCTTTTCTGGAGAATTATGAAAAGTCTCCCGCTTCGGATATTGATAAAAAGAAATTTGCCGGAGAAATCTTATTTTTCAAAGCTTTTGATTATTTTAATAAGGTGTGCCTTTTTGGTGAGGTGCCTTGGTATGACTCTACGTTGAATAAAGATAACCCCGAATTATATAAAGGACGTGATTCTCGTGATTTAGTGATGACCAATATTTTGGCTACCATTAATAAGGCTATTGAGTTTTTACCTCGCAAGACTAAAGTTTATCGTGTGAGCCGCGATGCCGCTCTATTACTCAAAGCCCGTATCTGTCTTTATGAAGGTACTTGGCGTCGTTATCGTAATGTAGAGGGCGATGTAAAATTCCTCGAAGAGGCTTACAAAGCTTCTGGAGAGTTGATGGGGTATGGTTATGAATTGTATAAGGCATCGGGTACAGACGATAGCTATTTCGATCTTTTCATACAAGATAATTACAATGATAATTCGGAAGTAATTCTCTCGCGTGAGTATGACCCCGCACTCAATATGGGGCACAACGTGCCTAATAGTATTCCTAATAGCGAACAGGGTATGAGCCGTGATTGTTTTGAGGAATACTTGTGTGCTAACACAGGAAAGCCCATTTCTCTTTGTGGTTGCCACAATCCTAACATGGGATATAATGCAGAGATGAAGAATCGCGACGGACGTCTGTTGCAAACAGTATGTTTGCCCGAATCTGGTAGTAAATATGCTCGTTTTTTATATCGTACTACTGGCGGTCTGTTGAAAGGTGGGGCTCCTAATATCTTTTCTATTCTTCCCAACTCGGACACTCGAACCTTCTACGCTGCATCTTGTACCGGATATTCGGTATGTAAGTTTTATAAGGCGTCTGAGCACTATGTGGGTAATCACAAAGGTGGCATTGATGCTCCTGTGATGCGTTATGCTGAGGTCTTGTTGATTCGTGCTGAGGCTGGTGCTGAGTTGGGAAAAGATCCCGAATTGGATAAAACCATCAATCAGCTTCGTGCCCGTGTAGGATTTACTTTTAAGTTGGAAGCTGATCCGATAGCTGATCCGGATTTGATTGCTAAATATCCTAATGTGAAAGGTGATAACGCTAACTTGATTCGTGAAATCCGTCGCGAACGTCGCATTGAGTTGTTTGCCGAAGGTTATCGTTGGGACGACGTTTGTCGTTGGAATGTAGGCGAGGTCGTATTTAACCGTGTGCGTCGTGGTGCTAAGATGGACCCCAACTTGTACTCTGCCGATGAGATAAAGACTATTAAAGATCAAGTAGGATTCGATGCCGATGGCTTTATTACTCCCTACGCTAAGCGAGTTACTTATAGTATGAATTTTACGGCTAAAAATTACCTGTACAACATTCCGTTGGACGAAATATCATTAAACCCGAATCTGCTTCCTCAGAATCCGGGTTGGGAATAAGTAGTTAATTACTGTAAATGAAAAGAAAAATGGAAAATATGAAATACACTATGTCATACATTGCGAAGAATTTTCGAGTAGCATTGATGCTGTCACTCATGATGTTATTGTGCAGCTGTTCTAGTGAAGATAAATTGGAGCTTCACAAAGGAGCCACACTTCCCATTATGCAAGGAATAGCCGATAATGTGCCTTACATTCAGTCGGTAGAAAAAGAATTAACTTACGACTTGTATGATGGGGTACGCATTACCGATGTTGTCTTTACCTATTGCGCTAAACCTACCCGTATGATTATTGCTGAAGTAGATTTGAACAAGAACGTGACCATAGTTACCTCTACGCCTGATAATAAGCCGGAGGTAGGTAAAATTCTGCAACAGGTAACTGTGCAGGCCGAGAAAGCTGAAGCAGCCGGACGCAAAGTGATTTTGGGAACTAATGGCGACTTCTATTCTAAGAAAAATGATCTTTGGATTCCTGGTGGGCTATTCTACAAAGACGGTGTAGCTATCAAGACTGAAATAGGTTGGGAGGCTGATCATGTATTCTATATGCTCAAAGACGGTACGGCACATATTACTTCTGTTCCAGAGTTTAAATTAGTAGAGCGAGAGGTGGTGCATGCTATTGGTGGTTGGCAAAGAATGGTGCAAGACGGTGAGGTAGTGAAGAACTTTACCGTAAATGACAACGCCATGCAATTCCATCCACGTACCTTTGTAGGTGTGTCTGCTGACAATCGTAAGGTTTATTTATTTGTTGTTGATGGTCGTCAGCCCGAATACTCTAACGGTATGCGTCTTGAGGACATGATGTTACTCTGTCAAGGTGCTGGTTGTTACCAAGCGTTCAATATGGATGGCGGTGGTTCTACCACTATGGTACGTCGGGTAGAAAAGGGCAGTTCAGTGTCATTTGAGATAATGAATCAACCTTCAGACAATCCTGCCAGATCGGTGATAAACGGCTTACAAGTTATTGAAAAAACTAATTAAAAAACGGAATAGTATGAATACATATAATATGAAATTCCATGCTTGGTTTAGGGGAGTGTTGGGGGTGCTCTTGGTAGCTTTCATAGCTTCGTGTGATGACTCCGATTTGATACGTCGCGTTGAACCAACTCTTGAAATTCAAGATGAATTGTCGATGGGGCCTGTCGCTTCTCGCCAAGTAATTGATTTACACTCTTCGTATCCATGGTTTGCCGAAGCTTCCGCTTCATGGATTAAACTGAAACGCTATCGTGGGCAGGCTTTGTTGCCCGACTCTATAGTGGCTGAAATCGAAGAAAACCCAGAGATGGCATTGCGCGAAGGCTGGATTGAGATTCGTTTGATGGATCAAATGTCGAAACGCATTGTTGTGAAACAAAACGGTCGTGGTTCATTGATTACGTTATCTAAGGAGGTACTTTACTTTAATATTAATGGCGGTGAAGCTGTCTTGGATGTAGTAACCGATCTTGAATGGGATGTAGAAGAGGAACAGATTGGTGGATTTACCTTTAAGAAAGTAGACGATACTCATTTGAAAGTTAAAGTTGCTAAGAACACCACTGGGGCCGAAATAAGAAAGAGTGTTATTTTATCCGACACGGGTAAGACTACAGAAACCAAATTGACAATTGTCCAGACCAATGTGGAAAAGATGTTGTCTATTTCTTTATCCGAAACAGAGAAAAATATGATTACTGGCAAAAAAGGAACACAATTAAACATTCCAGTCTCTTTGAATTTACAATTTGATTGTAAGGTTTCTCATTCTTGGATTCATGTGGGTGAACTTCCTGAGTTTAGCGGTGATATTGTGCAGGATGTAAACATTCCTGTCGAACTGGATCCTAACGACGGATTTGAAGACAGAACAGGATATGTAGTTATCAAGAATCAGGGCGATGTGGTAGAAGTATCGGATACTCTCTATGTTACTCAGCGTCTCTACAGTCAGATTGTTTATGTGAAGGCCGGAGCCAATGGTGATGGATCTAGCTGGGAGAGAGCGTTTGGCACTATCGAAGAAGGTCTGTCAGCCTGTGCTCACTATGGTGATATGCAAATGTGGGTAGCTGCAGGTGACTATTATTTGAAAGATTGGACCGAGTTTAAGAAGGTGAATTTCTACGGCGGTTTTGAAGGAAAAGAGACTACAGTGTCTGAACGTACCATGAAGCGTAAATCTATTCTTCATGCTGCACCATCTAATGTCTGGCCTTCTGTTTACATGTATAAATTGACAGAAGGTACAACACGTGTTGTTGATGGTTTTGAATTTGTAGACTCTAAGGGAAAACAAGGTGAAGGCGCTTTGATAGCTTATGAATATTGGATGATTAGAAACTGTGTGGTGAGAAATAATACTTGTGCCCGTGATGCTGGTGGCGCATATTTCTTGTGTACATTGATTAACTGTGTGATACGTGATAACGAAACATTAAGTACATCTTCTACAATGAATGTTCAACAAAGCACTTGTCTATACAATGTGACTGTGGTAAACAATAGAAGTGCTGGTAGTAGTGCTGGTGTTCGTTTAGGTAGTGGTACCTGCCAGATGGTGAATTGCGTGGTATGGGGTAATGTTCATACTAAAGGTGATTTACACAGTGGCTATTTGGATCAGAACAAGGCTGCTATCTTTAAGAATTGTGCTATTCAAGGCGGATGGATTTATAATGATGGAAATACTCCTCAAGTATCTAACTGTATTAATCTGAATACGGATAATGCCGCTACCGATGGTCCTCAATTTGCTGATGCGGCAGGTAAGAACTATCAGCCCACAGAGAACTCTCCGTTGGTTGATGCCGGTTTGAACTCTGTGGTAAAAGATTGGAATTTGCTACTTGATATTCAAGGAGATGCTCGTATATCGAACGCTGGAATTGATATCGGTGCATTTGAGTGGCAAGCCAATAAATAGAATATAGTGTAATATAGAAAGCAATTCTCTATAGTTCATAATAAAGAATTGCTTTCTTTATTTGTTTACCTAATTAAAAATATTATGAAAAGTAAATTCTTAACAATGAAGCTTATATTGGGAGCACTGGTATTATCTTTTAGTTGTGCTTGTTCTAGTAGTAATTCTGAAGAGGCTATGCCACAAACCGCCATAGGACGGCAATTGGTAGAATCAGGTATGGCCAATGACGTGACTTTAGATAACGAGAGTGTACTGCGTGATGGAATAAAATTGAATGAATTGGCTTTTAAAACGTTTGGAGAGTCTCAGCATATTTTTGTGGCTACAATCGACTTAAACAAACTAACTTTTACTCCGGCTACAAAAGACGATAAGAATGTGCCGGCAACAGGACCTGAATCTAGTGCGCCTCTCCCGATTCATGCTTTTGCGGCCGAAGCAAACGGAAAAACTGTTTGGCTTGGTGTAAATGGTGATTATTATGCTGACAATCCACGTCGTGTCATGGGTCTTTTCTATAAGGACGGAGTGTGCATCAATTCGCAATATTTTGAAGGGCACGATGAGGTGTTGTATCAACTGAAAAATGGTGAGACCTACGTGGGACAAGCTGATGAGGCATTGACTCACGAAGCCAATCTGTTGCATGCGTTGGGAGGATATGGGCTATTAGTTAAGGATGGGGTAGTTCAAAATTTTTACGAAGAGATGGGTGATTTGCAGAATACCCATCCGCGTACTAGTGTGGGGCTTTCTCAAGATAGAAAGACTATGTATGTATTTGTGGTGGACGGTCGTAGAAAAGACTCTTTCTTTGCGTTGGGACTTACTTTGCCCCATCTAGCTACCATGATGAAGGCTGTGGGATGTTATAACGCTATCAACCTTGACGGAGGAGGGTCGACTACGCTTATAATCCGAAAAGTGAATGATGTTGGGAAGCCGACTTTCCCTATTTTGAATACACCCGCCGATGATCGGGTACCCCGTAAGGTAACCAACAGTATGTTGATTATAGAAAAGAAGTAACTGTATAAAGCCGACTTAAGTAGATTTTAAAAGAAAATAGAATAATGGAAAAGATTTTATATGCTGCTATGTGTGCGGTATTGTTCTTTTGTTGTAGTTCCAGCGATGAACCCGAAGCAGATTGCCAATCTCCTTTTACGCTGCCCGACAAAGCAATTGTATTGGCTGAGCAAGCCTCTAAGTCTGTTGTGATACTCGATGCTTCCACTTATCGTACTGTATGGAGTTGGAATCCGGGAAAAGCCGGTGTACCCTCCAATTGTCAAACGTGGTTTCACAATCCTAGTGAGGTTAAGTCAGTGTTCAACAACCAGTATATCTTGATGACTGCATCAGGTGGGGCTGTAGCTCTTATACGTATTGCCGACAGTAAATTGATGTATTATGCGTATGTGGGTGAAAACCCACACTCTGCAGAGATTTTACCCGATGGAAATCTCGTGGCTGTATCGTCTACCGATGGTAAGTTACGTACATTTATGACTGATACCATCAAAGGAACCGGCAAGTGGTTTGCCTCCTACGAGCTTCCTAGTGCTCACAACGTGGTATGGGATCTCCAAAGAGAGTTGCTTTACACCACCGAAGGGATTAAATTGTGTACTTATAAGTACAATTTCAACCGCAAGGAGCCTAGATTACAAGATCGAAGCGTAATCTTCGAATTACCCAGCACCGAATCGTGCGGACATGATCTCTTTCCCGTGTATGACAAGACCGATGTGTTATGGATTACTACTAATGAGAATGTGTGGCAATATGATATAAAGAACAACAAAGCTGAATTGATTTATCCGCTTTACGCTGTGAAGAGTGTGTGTAATAGTGCCGACGGGGTACTGATGTTGTATCCTACTACCGAGTGGTGGTCTGATGGTCTGATAAACGAGAAAGGTAAGAAACTATTTAGCATCTACGGTGCTAAAATTTATAAGGGGCGTTGGGTAATGAATAATACCTTCAGCTACCCTAAAGAGCATAAACCCAAGTTTGAGTAATGAATAAAAAGATATTATAATGAAAGTATGGATATTAGGAGCGGTGAGCCTTTGGACGATATGTAGTTTTGCACAGCAGCGAGAGGTTCCTATATATTTGGATAATAATCAGCCTATAGAAAAACGTGTGGAGGATGCTTTGGCACGTATGACTTTGGAAGAAAAAGCGGCAATGACCCATGCCCAATCTAAGTTCAGTTCTCCCGGTGTTCCTCGTTTAGGAATTCCTGAAAACTGGATGTCTGACGGTCCACACGGTGTACGTGAAGAACTGCTTTGGGATCAATGGAATATAGCTAAGTGGACAAATGATTCTTGTATTGCCTTTCCGGCATTAACCTGTTTGGCGGCTACGTGGAATCCCGAATTATCTTATATATACGGAAGCAATATTGGAGAAGAAACACGCTACCGCAATAAGAATGTCCTATTGGGACCGGGAGTTAATATCTATCGTAGCCCGCTGAACGGCCGGAATTTCGAATATATGGGAGAAGACCCGTTTTTGGCATCCCGTATGGTAGTACCATACATAAAAGGTGTACAAAAAAACGGAGTAGCTGCATGTGTGAAACATTATGCACTGAATAATCAAGAAACGGACAGGCATTATGTTGATGTAGAAGTGGGTGACCGTGCATTATACGAAATCTATCTGCCTGCTTTCAAAGCGGCTGTCCAAGAAGGAAAGGCTTGGACTATCATGGGGGCGTACAATAGTTATAAGGGGCAATTTTGTAGTCATAATCAATATCTGATTAATGATATTCTGAAAAGAGATTGGCAATTTGATGGAGTTGTAGTTTCCGATTGGGGGGCGACCCGTGATACGGATCAAGCTATTCATAATGGATTGGACATAGAATTCGGTACTTGGTCAAATGAATCCGCCAAAGATATAGATAATGATTATAAAAATTACTATTTGTCTACTCCGTATCTGAAGAAACTCAAAAGCGGAGAGGTCTCAGATAAAGAATTGAATGATAAAGTCCGGCGTATTCTTCGTTTGATATTCCGTACTACGATGAATCCTAATCGTCCTTATGGGTCTTTTGGAACAAAGGAACATGCTATGACAGGACGGAAAGTTGCTCAAGAAGGAATTGTGCTTTTGCAGAACAAAGAAGATTTGTTACCTATTGACAAAGACCGTACAAAAAAAATTTTGGTAGTGGGTGAGAACGCTGTAAAGACTTTGTGCGACGGGGGAGGCTCATCCACGTTGAAAGTGAAGTATGAAGTAAGTCCGCTTCAAGGGATTCGTACATGGGCAGGGCGGCAGGTAGAGGTGAATTATGTTGCCGGTTATGCGTCATCTAAGGGGGCAAATGCTTTACAATTGAGAATGGAAGCAGCACAAGCGGCTGAACAGGCTGATATCGTGCTCTTCGTGGGAGGGCTCAATAAGAATTGGAATCAAGATGCGGAAGGTGCAGACAGGCAAACGTTTGATTTGCCATATCAGCAAAATGAGTTGATTGATGAATTAGCAAAAGTAAACTCAAATGTGGTGGTTGTCCTTATTGCCGGAAATGCCGTTGCAATGCCGTGGGTAAAGCAGGTGAATGCTATTGTGATGAGCTGGTACAATGGTACTGAAGCAGGCAACGCATTGGCTTCAGTATTGTTTGGTGAAGTAAATCCGTCGGGTAAGTTACCTTTTACTTTTCCTGTTAAATTGGAAGATAATAGTGCTCACTCTATCGGAGAGTTTCCGGGTGATGGAAAGAAAGTGGCGTATAAAGAAGGAATTTTTGTTGGGTATCGTTGGGCGGATAAAGAGAAGATCAAACCGCTATTTGCATTTGGACATGGACTTAGTTATACTACTTTTCAATATGGTAAAATAATGGCGGATAAGAAAGAGGTGACTGAGACCGATCGTATTACCTTTACTGTTTCTGTAAAAAATACTGGTGGTAAGGCAGGAGCTGAGATTGTACAATTGTATATCAATGACATAAACTCCAGGCTACCTCGTCCGGTAAAAGAACTCAAAGGGTTTAAGAAAGTCTATTTGCAGCCGGAGGAAGAGCAGGTTGTTTCTTTCACTATAGGAAAAGAGGAATTATCCTATTATGACGATGAGAAACATGAATGGGTGGCGGAACCGGGAGAATTTCGAGCTTTGATAGGAGCCTCCTCAGCCGATATTCGTAGTAGTGTAAAGTTTGAACTTAGATAAATAGATTAATCCAAATAAGAGAATATGAAGAAATATATAAGCCTCGTACTAGTGGCGTTATCGGGCTGTATACTTACAGTTAACGCACAGCAATCATTTTCTTATAAGAACCCGCTTCTTCCTACAGAATTAAGAGTGAATGACTTGCTGGACCGGATGACACTGGAAGAAAAGATCGCTCAGATTCGTCATTTGCATTCGTGGGATGTGTTCGATGGACAGGTCTTGAATCAAGAGAAGTTGGATAAGATGTGTGGTGGAATAGGATATGGGTTCTTTGAAGGTTTTCCTTTGACGGCTGCAAGTTGTCGTAAGACTTTCCGTGAGATACAAACCTATATGGTAGAAAAAACACGGCTGGGTATTCCTGGATTCCCGGTTGCCGAATCTTTGCATGGAGTGGTGCATGAAGGAACAACTATCTACCCTCAGAATATAGCGATGGGGAGTACTTTCAATCCGGAACTGGCTTATGAAAAGACTAAACATATTGCTGGCGAACTGAATACGATGGGAGTGAAGCAAGTGCTGGCACCTTGTATTGATGTTGTACGTGATTTACGTTGGGGACGTGTAGAAGAGTCTTTTGGTGAAGATCCTTTCCTTTGTTCAAAGATGGCGGTTGCTGAGGTAAAAGGATATATGGAACATGGAATTTCTCCGATGTTGAAGCATTACGGACCACATGGCAATCCTTTGGGCGGATTGAATCTGGCTTCGGTGGAGTGTGGTGTACGTGATTTATTTGATATTTATTTGAAACCATTTGAGGCTGTGCTTGCTGAAACGGAAATTATGGCTGTCATGTCCAGTTATAATTCTTGGAATAGAATTCCTAATTCTGCTTCCCGTTTTATGCTGACGGATATTTTGCGCAATAAATTTGGTTTTCGGGGATATGTTTATTCGGATTGGGGAGTTGTCAGTATGCTGAAGACTTTCCATAAGACGGCGGCGGATGATTTCGAAGCGGCCCGGCAGGTATTGACTGCCGGAATGGACGTGGAGGCTTCCAGCTCTTGTTATGCAGTGCTGGCTGATAAAATACGGAATGGAGAGTTTGATATCAGGTATATCGATCAGGCTGTGAGACGAGTGCTTCGTGCTAAATTTGAGTTGGGATTATTTGAAGATCCCTATCAGGAACAAGCAGTCTATCGGCTTCCTCTCCGTTCGGAAGAAAGTGTGAAGCTTTCACGCAGGATTGCAGACGAATCGACCGTATTGCTGAAGAACGATGGACAGTTGTTGCCGTTGAATGCCCGGAATCTGAAGTCAGTAGCGGTGATTGGTCCTAATGCGGATAATGTACAATTTGGAGATTATACCTGGAGTAAAAAGAAAGAAGATGGAGTGACACCGCTTCAAGGAATTAAAAACTTGTTGGGTGATAGGGTGAAAATCAACTACGCTAAAGGATGTTCTTTGGCTTCTTTGGATACTTCGGGGATAGCGGAGGCTGTGGATGCTGCCCGTCATAGTGATGTTGCTTTGATATTTGTGGGAAGTTCGAGTACAGCGTTCGTACGTCATACTCAAGAGCCGTCTACCAGTGGAGAAGGAATCGATTTAAGTGATATTTCTTTGACCGGTGCACAAGAACAATTAATACGTGAGGTCTTTGCTGTGGGAAAGCCGGTGGTTGTTGTATTGGTGGCTGGAAAGCCTTTTGCCATACCGTGGGTGAAAGAGAATATTCCGGCGATATTGGCGCAATGGTATGCTGGCGAACAGGAAGGAAACTCTATTGCGGATATTTTGTTTGGCAATGTGAACCCTTCCGGAAAACTGACTTTTTCATTTCCGCAAAGTACGGGGCATCTCCCTGTCTATTATAACTATTTGCCTACGGATAAAGGATATTATAAAGAGCCGGGAACTTATGAAAAGCCGGGAAGAGATTATGTTTTCTCAAATAGTTCCCCGCTATGGGCATTTGGATATGGATTGAGCTATACTCAATTTGAATATCTGAAAGCTGTTACAGATAAGGAACTCTATCAGGCTAATGATACCGTTTGTGTGACTGTTCAATTGAAAAATACGGGGAAAAGAACCGGGAAAGAGGTGATACAGGTATATATGCGAGATGTGGTCAGCTCGGTGATGACACCGGTGAAGCAGTTGAAAGGTTTCAGAAAAGTAGATTTACTTCCCGGACAGACACGGGAAACGACTATAATGATTCCTGTTCATGAATTTTATCTGACAGATGATTTGGGCAATCGTTATCTCGAATCGGGCAAATTTGAATTACAGGTAGGTACTTCTTCCGACCGGATTTATTTCAACCTTCCGGTGTATATCGGTTCTTCCGGAAAGGGAGGACAGACGGTGTCCGGTACTTCTTTCAAATCACGGACAGATGGAAAAGTGATTCAAGTAAAAGGAACTGTCCGTGATATACAGGCAACTCCGCTTGCCGGAGTGAAAGTACAGTCTGAAGAATCCGGTGAAAGTGCATTGACTGACTATCGGGGCACATATACTATCAAGGTGAAAGATAATGGCAGACTTATTTTCTCGAAAAAAGGATTTGCCGATAAAACAATAGAAGTAGAGGGGCAGACTGATGTCAGTATTCAAATGGCTAAAGGTGAGTAGATACATGAAATACTGTATGGCTATTGGTTTGCTGGGTAGTATGACTTTACAAGCTATGGCTCAATATACAGGAAAGGTTTTCGTTGATGAGAACAGAAATGGTCTCCTCGATGAAGGTGAAAAACGATTGCATCGGGTCTCTGTTTCCGATGGGTTAAATGTGGTACAGACAGATTCAAATGGCGCATATCAATTGCCCGGACATTCCCGTATGCATTTTCTGTTTATTACTACTCCTTCCGGATATAAGACTGATAATGCCTACTATTACCGGATAGAGAACGGTCGTACGGAATACGATTTTCCGGTATATCCTTGTTATGGAGGAATTCAAGCTGACGGTAGTCACCGGTTTATACATATCTCTGATACAGAAATACGTGGAAAAGAAGGGAATCAAGCGTGGGTGGATAATCTCCGTGACTATTCGGCCAATGAGAAAATAGCTTTTATCGTGCATACAGGGGATATTTGTTATGAATCGGGACTGAACAGTCATATAGGCTTGCTGAATACCGCTTTGATGGAAGACACGCAAATCTTTTATGGAATAGGCAATCATGACTTGGTGAAAGGTGCTTATGGGGAAGAACTTTTCGAGAAACTCTACGGACCGGTATTCTATTCATTTGATGTGGGGAATACACATTACATAATGACACCTATGCTTCATGGAGATTATTTACCGGAGTATACTAAGGAAGATGTATATCGCTGGATGAAAAATGATCTTGCTTATGTAGGCAAGGAGAAGTCGATCATTGTTTTCAATCATAGCCTGCCGGAAGATACGGTAGCTTTTAAATATGGTATTAGTGATACGGAGTATATAGACTTGCCGGCTATGGGATTGAAAGCTTGGTTGTACGGTCACTGGCACGTAAATCATGTGCATAAGCATAAAGTGACAGGGGTGTATACTATCTGTACCTCTACGCCTGCTTGTGGTGGTATTGACCATGCACCTTCTGCTTTTCGTGTACTGACTGTTGATACAGAGGGAAACGTGGCGTCCGAGTTCCGATACAGTTATCTGTCTCCTTCATTACATATTGTTTCGTTGGAGAATGGACAGCTGCCAACACTTCCTTCCGGAAAGATTCCTTTGTCCGTCAATGCCTACTCTACGGTTTCCCCAATACGATCCATGCGTTATTGGTGTGAATCGGAAGGTAAAAAAGTTCTTTCCTCCAATCTTTTGAAACGTCAGAGTGATTTCAATTGGTATGCGGAAATTCCTTTGCTTTCTCAATGGGAACATCGGCAGCTTACTGTAATAGTGGAGGCATTTTTCAATAATGGAGAGGTAAGGCGATGCAGGCGTTCGTTTTTTTATGAAAAGCCTGAAAGGAAACAATTGCCTTTGCGGTTGTCATGGATTAAAAATGTAGGTGCTTCTATTTTCATGTCTGCTCCTTTGGTATATCGGAAACGTCTCTTTACGGCATCGGTCGATGATAATGAATCGGGGAAAGCGGCTGTAGTGTGTATGGATGCGCAAAATGGAACAGTCTGTTGGCGGTATTCACTCCGTGGCTCTGTACGCAGTAGTATTGCGATTGCTGATGGACTGGTCTTTGCCCAAGATGTACATGGCTACATATATGCGATTCAAGCAGAAACCGGGACATTGGTTTGGGAAAAAAAATTAAATATCGGTGTACTTCCTCCTTTGAATGACGGGCTGGTTGCTGCTTCGGATGTAGTATATGCCGGTACAGGAAAATCCTTATGTGCCTTGAAAGCAGCTACGGGGGAACTTATCTGGAAGAATGAAGCTTGGAGCAGGGGGGAAGGATGCGTGGCAACACTTTCTCTTGGACGTAATATTCTGATTGGGCATGCAAACTGGAAGGGGTTGTATGCTAATAATGCAGTTAATGGTGAGTTGTTGTGGGAGAATAAAGATGCGGAATTAAAATATCGTTCGGCCTCTGTTGCTTGGGAAGGAGAGAATCTCTATCTTCTTTCTTCCCGTTCCTTTTTTATATTGAATTCAAAGAACGGTGAGGTTATAGTACGTAAAAAAATGAATTGTTCGGTCGATGTGAATTCAACTCCTTTAATTACTGAATCCGAGATAATATTTGGAACAGCTGCTAATGGAGTCATAGCTTTAGACAAGCAGACCTTAGAAGAGAAATGGAATTTTAAAACAAACCCCGCTTTGATTTATACATCTCCTTATTCTAAACCATCATCTTCAACTGTAGAGACTAGTCCAGTGTTGGTTGGAGATACTGTTTTCTTTGGGGCTTCTGACGGAATACTGTATGCATTGAACCGTATAAGTGGTAAATTGCTGTGGAAATACCAAATTGGTGTACCTATATTTTCTACAGTATCTGTTGCGGAAAACGTTTTGTATGTGACAGATTTTGCCGGTAATGTGTATGGGTTTATAATGAATAATTAAAACACAGGATTAATGCGGATTATCACAGAAACGAATTTATAGGTTGTTGATTATTATATCTATATATATGAAATAATCTGCGATAATTCGCGTTAATCTTGCGTTTTATTATTCATTATGCCTCTTCTTTCCTATATCTATAAATTAGAAAGAATACTGCATCAGCAAATTTAACCGGTTCGCGTGACGGGTTGAAGAGCTGAAATCGGTACGCCACCCTCTCAGATATTCAACTCCGACCTGCATATTGTTGCTGACATTCCAGAAGGCATTGGCTACAAGATACTGGCCTTTACGGTATGATTCCGGATTTCCGCTTGGGTATCCGTTTTCGGAATATAGTCTGGACAGGCTGTACGTTCCGGAAACAAAGAAACTTGGGCAGAAGTTGTACTGTAATCCTGCATACCATCCTAACATAGGAAGAACCTGCATTTTACCTTCATTGTCCGGGTCGGGGACGATATCTACATTCAGATTACTCAAGTCGTTAAGATAAGAGCCGATTCCCTTGCCATAGTTTAACTGTCCGTAAGCCTGTAATTTTTTTGTGACATTGAATGTTGTAGACGCTTGCAAACCGAATCCGGTTTTGGAATAAGCTTTGTCGTACACATTACTTGAATAAGTCATGCTACGTATTATAGCGCTTAGTTTGATATGGCTGCTGCTGTTCCAGTTATATTGTGCGGAAGTGGCAAAGTCCGGCATACGTTGCGTGTTGATGGAAACATCACTGTTGGTTGTACCGTCTACCGAAGGCATTTCCATAGCGACACCGAACTTCCAGTTTTTCAACTTATCGCACATATAGCTTAATTGTGTAGTACGGTAGAATGCTGAACCGTTAGGGCCCGCAAAGTCGATAGTGGGAGGGAGAGCGGCGAGGTCCATGAACGAACCGTAACTGTAACCGATGGTGAAACCGAGAAATTGTGCATAAGCATTTTGTAATTCAAATGTTTTCCCGTCTCCACGAAAGTTTCCGGCAGTATAGACAACAAAGTCTCCGAGATGCTTCGTACGTCCTATCAATTTAAGGAAGAGGGTAGAAGTGGTGATGTCCATTTGAAACTGATTTTTAGCGAAATTTCCGCTTCCACGTTGCGGGATCAACGCCGGGTAGAAATCCACATCATCTACGATACCGCCAAAGTCATATTCTGCTGTCGCACGGACGTAGCCTCCGATACCTAAAGCGAATTTTCCTTTCTGGTCAGTCAGCAGGAAGCGGGGAGCATTCGGATCATGGAAACGCAGTTGCGAACGGTCGTTCATAATCCGGATGATCTCGTCTCCTGCTTTATCACGGGAGATAAACATGATGGAATTAGGTTCCTCGTCTTCGATGATTACCTTTTTCTGCGCATTGGCACAGAGGGGGAAAATTCCCATTCCCAGTAGCATTGCTACCATTTTGAAACTAGTCTTCATTATCAGTTAAGTTTTAGGTGAATGCCCAAAGAACAACTAAAAAAAGAAATGGTTGAGAGAGGCAAAGGAAAAATTGCCAAACTAATCGGAAGAATTGCTATTTATAATCATTCTAAAAAGACGGATCTTTGTACCGTAGTAATCAGATAAAGAAAATACGACGATGGAAAAAGTAGAATTTACTCAAGGAATATTAGCGATACAGCCGGATTTACATCGCTTTGCATATAAGTTGACGGCAGACCGTGATTCTGCCAATGATTTGGTGCAGGATTGTGTGTTGCAGGCATTAGATAATCAGGAGAAGTTTACGTATAGTAAGAACCTGAAGGGGTGGATGTATACACTGATGCGTAACATTTTTGTCAATAACTATCGCCGTACTGTTCGCGAAATGAATATCATGGATGATAATTATTCTATCAATCAACAATATCAGATTGAAGATGAAGATGCGGATAGATTTGAATTTACATATGACATGAAACATCTGTATCGTGTGATACATTCGATACCGGAAGAAATGAAAGTTCCTTTCCAGATGTTTGTGGCAGGATTTAAGTATCGGGAGATTGCCGACAAGTTAGGGTTGCCGATGGGAACGGTAAAGAGCCGTTTATTCTTTATCCGCAAACGGCTGAAGGAGGAACTTAAAGACTTCTCTGCTTAAAGCAAAGTTCTTGATTTTGAGTGGTGTGCCTGTTTTTCTATATATGGATAATAGAATTCGGCAGTCTTGATGCGCTTGTTTCAGTTTTATTTTCTATCTTTGCACCCCGAAAGATAAAATAAAGTATGATGCCGTGAATAGCGGTCGTGTATTCTAGAACACCACGTAAAAAACAGGAATTATGAAAGAAAAAGTATCCGTACCTTTTATGCTGCTGGGCATTTTATTTAATGTATGCCTTATTGCGGCGAATCTTCTTGAGACAAAAGTAATCCAGATTGGTAGTCTGACCGTGACTGCAGGATTGTTGGTTTTCCCAATTTCTTATATTATTAATGATTGTATCGCCGAAGTATGGGGATTCAAGAAAGCCCGCTTGATAATTTGGAGCGGTTTTGCCATGAATTTCTTTGTTGTCACTCTCGGGCTGATAGCCGTAGCCATTCCGGCTGCCCCTTTTTGGGAAGGAGAAGAACATTTCGATTTTGTATTCGGTATGGCTCCCCGTATCGTAGCTGCCAGTCTGATGGCTTTCTTGGTTGGCTCGTTCCTCAATGCGTATGTGATGAGCAAAATGAAAATTGCCAGTCAAGGGCGTAACTTTTCCGCTCGTGCCATTTTGTCAACCGTTGTAGGTGAAACGGCGGATTCGTTGATATTCTTCCCGGTGGCTTTCGGAGGAATCGTCGCTTGGAAAGAGTTGCTTATTATGATGGGTATTCAGATTGTGCTGAAGTCCATGTACGAAGTGATTATCCTCCCGGTAACTATCCGTGTGGTGAAAGCTATTAAGCAAATAGATGGTAGCGATGTTTACGATACCGATATATCCTACAATGTACTGAAAATCAAAGATATTTAAGATAGATTTATGAATAGAGAAGCAGCATTGGTTGTGTTCAGTGGAGGGCAAGACTCTACTACGTGTCTGTTTTGGGCAAAACGCAACTTTAAGAAAGTGTATGCTCTGAGTTTCCTGTATGGTCAGAAACATCAGAAAGAAGTGGAGTTTGCACGGG
>OHDP01000241.1_pt1 | contig 39534 bp, 30 predicted proteins | sample 1567011 | NCBI WGS metagenome assembly OHDP01 (sample SAMEA3879532, study PRJEB24766) | human gut metagenome | biome: human-associated habitat; feature: feces | place: USA | collected 1985/1987
CAACGGCACAAACAGCTGACTTTGCAGAGATGCAAAACCAACATAGCAAGCAACGTTAAACACCCATTTTCAAAAATTATATAGGTTTATCGACAGTCTGAGCAGGCGAAAAACCGCCTGCCTTAATAATCACAGAACATCACAGTTCATAATGCCGAAAACGGATATTTTAGCAAAATCATTATCCGTGCTGTCGCAGGCGGTTTCTTCCGAGCTTTCGCTACCGGTATCACCGCCGCCGAAAAGCCCCTGCAACGCCTCGAATATTGCAAACTTTATTTCATAATCACGGCTTTCTTCAACCCGCTTGCTCTGTTCTTCGGTAAAAAAATCACCCGATGCGGCAGGCAGGCACAGCGGCGGGAACATTACGCACCACCAGTTCCTACCCTCTGCATTTCCGATAAGCAGGCGGACGGCTGTGTATTCTCCTGCAGGTAAGGTTACATTCTCGTACTTTCTGGTGGTGAAATATGTTTTTGCGACCTCGCATTTTACATTGTAGCTGTAGCCTTTGGAATGTACAAATTCGTTAGCCTTTTCTTCGATTTCGGCTCTGCGTTCGTTTGCAACGGCTACCGATTGACTGAAGCTGTCACAGTTTCCGAATACATCCGAAAACGTTGAAAGCATATAGTCACGCAGATCGTATTTCAGCGTCTGGTCATCCTTGCTGTCCGAGTTTGCCAGTATATGAAGCCTCAGCACTTCCTGCGGCTTTTCCTCACAATCCTCCGCAAATGCGGTAAAGGCTGTTATTACAATACATATTACCGCACCCAGTATCATAGCCTTGTCAAGAATATTACGTTTAAAAAAACCTGTCATAAGTACCTCCGTAGCGTTTAGCTTTGTGAGGTAATTATTGACAGGTTTATTTTGGTTATTCACTAATGCTTTTATTTGAGATTTTCTATCTGACTTAACCACAGCGTTGCACAGGCATCGCTCGGCATTCTCCAGTCGCCTCTGGGTGACAGCGTTACCGATCCGACCTTAGGACCGTCGGGCAGGCATGAACGCTTGAACTGCTGTGAGAAGAAACGGCGGTAGAAGGTTTTCAGCCATTTCAGTATTGTTTCACGGTCATACGCACCGTCAAAAGCGTACAGCGCAAGCCTGAATACTTTTTCGGGGGTAAATCCCCATCTTATGCCGTTGTACAGGAAGAAATCGTGAAGCTCGTAAGGACCTACAAGGTCTTCGGTCTTCTGAGAAATTTCATCGCCGTTTGCAGGCAGAAGCTCGGGGCTTACAGGCGTATCAAGTATATCCTCAAGCGATTCTTTGAGCAGCTTGTTATCTGTCGTCTTGCTGTAGTAGCTGACAAGATGCTTGATAAGCGTCTTGGGTATTGAGCAGTTCACGCCGTACATAGACATATGATCGCCGTTGTAGGTCGCCCAGCCGAGAGCAAGCTCGGACAGATCGCCCGTGCCTATTACAAGTCCGCCTGTCTGATTGGCGATGTTCATAAGCACCTTTGTGCGTTCTCTTGCCTGACCGTTTTCAAATACTACCGATAGATCGTTTATATCGTGTCCGATGTCCAGAAAATGCTGTTTTACGCTGTCGGTTATGTCGATCTCACGCAGTGTAACGCCTATCGCCTCGCATATCTTCACAGCGTTTGATTTTGTGCGTTTTGTTGTGCCGAAGCACGGCATTGTCACCGCTACAATATCCGTCATAGGTCTGCCGAGCAGCTTCATGGCATTGGCGCATACAAGAAGTGCAAGCGTGCTGTCAAGTCCTCCCGAAATTCCTATAACGGCGGTTTTTGCGTAAGTATGGGCAAGGCGCTTTTTGAGTCCGTGTGCCTGCATCGAAAGGATAAGCTCGCATCTCTTGTCGGTCTCATCGGCAGAGTAGGGGATAAACGGCGTGCGTGATACAAAACGTGTTATCTTTGTATCGGTGAGCGGTATATCAAACCATATAGTTTCCGTATCGCATTTGTCATTTCTGAATGATGTGTTTTTTCTGCGTTCAAATGCCAGCTTGTTTACGTCTATCTCGCTGATAACATAATCGTTTGAGAAAAGCTCGCTTTCGACAAGCGTTGCACCGTTTTCGGCAATTATGTTATGCCCTGAGAATACAAGGTCCTGCGTGCTTTCGCCTTCTCCTGCGGAGCAGTAGATATAACCCGAAATAAGCCTTGCAGATTGATTTAAAACAAGCGAACGGCGGTATTCCGACTTTCCTATCATCTCGTTGCTTGCGGAAAGATTAAGAATGATATTTGCACCTTCCTGTGCAAGATATGTCGAGGGAGGGCAGGGTGACCACAAATCTTCGCACAGCTCGATTCCGAAAGAAAAATCGTGCATATTGTTACAGCAGAATATAAGTCCCGCACCGAAATACGCACTCAGCGAATCGTCGCATTCGCCGTCGGCATCCGTGTCAAACCGGTTTAAAAAATATTCGCATTTACTGCCGTCCCAGGCGGTAAAGTGGCGCATCTCGTAAAATTCGTTGTAGTTCGGCAGGTACTGCTTAGGCACATAGCCCAGCACTTTTCCGTGATATGTCACAGCCGCACAGTTATACAGCTTGCTTTCAAACTGCATCGGCAGTCCGACTACAGTTATCATATCAAGCTCCGACAGTTCTTCCAGAATCGTTACGAGCGCATTCTTAGCACCGTCAAGGAGCGTTGTCTGGTAGAACAGATCCTGACAGGTGTAACCCGTGATGCACAGTTCCGGGAAAACTGCGAGCTTTACATCTTTTTTAGCAAGCTCCCTTGCCAGAGAGATTATCTGCTTTGCGTTGTGCTTGCAGTCGGCAACCTTAATCTCAGGTGTTGCCGCCGCTACTTTTATAAATCCGTCTTTCATATTGTTCTTTTCGGCTTAAGGCTTAAAATTCGTAATTGCCTGTCATTCCGCCGACCTTTCTTTCTATCCAGGTTAAAATATCGTCGAAAACTATTTCCTTCATAGTTTCGTTTACAAGCTCGTGACGTGCGCCGGGGTACAGCTTGATATCAACGTTGCAGCCCTCGTCAATCAGCTTTGCGTATACGTTTCTTACGCCCTTGCCGTATCCGCCGACAGGGTCTGCCGTTCCTGCCATGAATATAACAGGCAGCTTTTTCGGCACCTTTTCAGCCCACTGCTGACTTGACACTCTGCGAAGAAGGGTAGTAAGGTCAACAAATCCGCTTGCCGTAAACACAAAATTGCTCTTTTCATCGTCGATATACTTTTTTACAACATCTCTGTCATGAGTGAGCCAGTCATAGATAGTCTGACGATCTTTGATTTTGTCGTTATACACTCCGAAAATGAGAGTGTTCAGCTTATCACTGCGGAAACGCTCGCCCTTCAAGGAAACAACGGAGCGTGTAGCCCTTACTCCTATTTCGGAAAGTGCCTTGTCATCGCCCGTACCCATAATTACGGCGCAGGTAAGCTCGTTAGGAAAGCGTGTGAGATACAGCCTTGCAACAAAACTGCCCATACTGTGACCTATAAGAATATACGGCAGTGCAGGGTACTTCTTTTTCATTATCATCGTCATTCGGTGCAAATCGTTTACAAGGTGACTCCAGCCGTCCTTTTCGGCGAAAAAGCCGAGATCATCGTTTGATCTGACGCTGTTTCCGTGACCGAGATGGTCGTTACCGCAGACAATATATCCGTGTGAGGTAAGAAAATCCGCAAAGTGTTCATAACGTTCGATATATTCACACATACCGTGCGAAATCTGAATGATGCCTTTATATCCCACATTCATAGGAAGAACCGGAACATAGATGTAATATGCACAGTTATCAGTGCCGTTCGAGGATTCAAAAGTGCCTGTGAGCTTTTCGTATGCCATAGCGTACCTTCTCCTTTCGCAAGACGCATCAAATATTTCTTTATACTTATTATAACAAACACAGCCATAAAATACAAGTAAAACGGGGAAAAAGGGGTGTGGCGCAGACAGATAAAACTATAATCGTGTTTTTTCGGTAAAACTCCGAACGTATTTTTCTTATTGCGGCTGATATTAACAAACATATTTATATCGCAGTGCAATGCAAAAAACTGACTTTATTGCCTAAAATATTTGACATTTCGCCAAAATATGTTATAATATATACAAAGTAATTTCAACTTACCATAAGAAAAGAGGTATCCTGTTATGGGTAAGAAAATACACGCACGAGATCTCAGAGAACAAAGAAAGACCGATAGAACGGAAAAATTTGCAGATCAGAACAAAAAACGTGAAGCAGAGAGGGCAGTTCCGAAAAAAGACGCAGCCGTTTCTGTAAAATCAGTTTCTTCTGTTTCATCAAAAAAAGACAATGTAACAAAATCTATGGCTAAAGCCGCAGGCGTGAAGTCGGTTTTTGCTGTAGAAAATACTGTTTATATGACTTCATTCGGCAGAGGAAACGATGCTGTACTTGAGCAGAAAATAGTCGATACATCGCACGAACAGCTGAATATTGACGATCCTGCATATCAGTTGAACGTTGTCACAATGAACGGCTATTCGGTTACCGGTCACAGAGGTGAAACGGTATCTGCCGTAACGGATAATCCGCTGCGCCGTTTTAACGGAGGAAAGAAAGATGAACCGGAACAGTCTGTGCCTACGGATATGCTGTGCCTGAAACCGACTCTTGAAAAGAAATTCTTCGGCAAGGAATTCAATGATAATATACATATTCAGCTTATTTACAATATTCTGGATATCGAGAAAATACTGGCGGTTTATTCAACCAACGCTATTTACGCATTGAATAATATGAGTGCTGACGAAAATATCGAAAACAGCGATTTCTTCATGAAACGTACCACCGATGAAACCTTTGACGATTTTGAAAAGAAAAAGGAGAGTACAAACAGTCGAGAGAAAGCCGATTTTGACGCATTTGAAAAATTCATCGGCAATTACAGACTGGCTTATTTTGCCGATGCATTTTATGTCAATAAAAAGAATCCCAAAGGTAAAGCAAAAAATGTTCTGCGTGAGGATAAAGAACTTTACTCCGTGCTCACTCTGATCGGTAAACTGCGTCATTGGTGTGTTCACAGCGAGGACGGCAGAGCAGAATTCTGGCTGTATAAGCTCGATGAACTTAAAGATGATTTCAAAAATGTACTCGACGTTGTTTATAACCGTCCTGTTGAAGAAATAAACAACCGCTTTATAGAAAACAATAAGGTAAACATACAGATACTGGGCTCGGTATACAAGAACACCGATATTGCCGAACTTGTAAGGTCATATTACGAATTTCTTATCACAAAGAAGTATAAAAATATGGGCTTTTCAATAAAGAAGCTCCGTGAGAGTATGCTCGAAGGTAAAGGTTACGCCGATAAAGAATATGATTCTGTAAGGAATAAGCTGTATCAGATGACGGATTTCATCTTATACACAGGATATATCAACGAAGACAGCGATAGAGCCGACGATCTTGTGAACACTTTGAGAAGTTCGCTCAAAGAGGATGATAAGACAACCGTATATTGCAAGGAAGCGGATTATCTGTGGAAAAAATACCGTGAATCCATAAGAGAGGTTGCCGATGCGCTTGATGGCGATAACATTAAAAGGCTGAGCAAATCGAATATTGAAATTCAGGAAGACAAGCTGAGAAAATGCTTTATCAGCTATGCCGACAGCGTATCGGAATTTACGAAGCTTATTTATCTGCTGACAAGATTTTTAAGCGGTAAGGAGATCAACGATCTTGTAACAACGCTGATAAACAAGTTTGACAATATCAGAAGCTTCCTTGAAATAATGGACGAGCTTGGGCTTGACAGGACATTCACCGCCGAGTACAGCTTCTTTGAAGGCAGTACAAAATATCTTGCCGAGCTTGTCGAGCTTAACAGCTTTGTGAAATCGTGTTCGTTTGATATAAACGCAAAAAGAACAATGTATCGCGATGCGCTGGATATTCTCGGTATCAAATCGGGTAAGACCGAAGAAGATATTGAGAAGATGATCGATAATATCCTTCAGATCGACGCAAACGGTGATAAAAAGCTCAAGAAAAACAACGGTCTGAGAAATTTCATTGCAAGCAACGTTATAGATTCAAACCGATTCAAGTACCTTGTGCGGTACGGAAATCCCAAGAAGATCCGTGAAACGGCAAAATGCAAGCCCGCTGTAAGGTTTGTGCTGAATGAGATCCCGGACGCACAGATCGAAAGATATTATGAGGCTTGTTGCCCCAAAAATACAGCTTTATGCTCTGCAAATAAGAGACGTGAGAAACTGGCTGATATGATAGCTGAAATAAAGTTTGAGAATTTTTCGGATGCCGGCAATTATCAGAAAGCAAATGTCACATCAAGAACGTCTGAAGCGGAAATCAAGCGGAAGAATCAGGCAATAATCCGTCTTTATCTTACCGTTATGTACATTATGTTGAAGAACCTTGTAAATGTGAACGCCAGATACGTTATCGCTTTCCATTGCGTTGAAAGGGATACGAAACTGTATGCGGAAAGCGGTCTGGAAGTCGGTAATATAGAAAAAAACAAGACAAATCTTACAATGGCTGTAATGGGAGTCAAGCTCGAAAACGGAATCATAAAAACGGAATTTGACAAGAGCCTTGCAGAAAATGCCGCAAACAGATATCTCAGGAATGCACGCTGGTACAAGCTGATACTGGATAATTTAAAGAAGTCGGAAAGAGCGGTTGTCAATGAGTTCAGAAATACTGTGTGTCATCTGAATGCGATAAGAAACATCAATATCAATATTGACGGTATAAAAGAGGTCGAGAACTACTTTGCTCTGTACCACTACCTCATTCAGAAACATCTCGAAAATCGTTTTGCCGATAAAAAAGTAGAAAGAGACACCGGCGATTTTATAAGCAAGCTCGAAGAACACAAGACTTACTGCAAGGACTTTGTAAAAGCATATTGCACGCCTTTCGGATATAACCTTGTGAGATATAAAAACCTTACGATAGACGGGCTGTTTGATAAAAATTTCCCGGGAAAAGACGATTCTGATGAACAGAAATAATATTAATATGTAAATCGGTGCGCAAGGGTGATTTTATGAATAAATCTATTGACATTTGTACAAAAGTGATATATAATATAGATAATTCAAAATCACCTTTGTGTATTTTGAGGAACTACACCCGTGCAAAATTGCAGGGGTCTAAAACATATAAACGAAACTATCGTCATTGGTTATGAACTACACCCGTGCAAAATTGCAGGGGTCTAAAACCTATAAGACTATCGGTTATAGCGTCGATTTGAACTACACCCGTGCAAAATTGCAGGGGTCTAAAACCCTGAGCGGTACTTCCACAGTAATTGCATTGAACTACACCCGTGCAAAATTGCAGGGGTCTAAAACTTCAATTATCTTCTTTGAAGGCTTCTTTATGAACTACACCCGTGCAAAAATGCAGGGGTCTAAAACCGAACTCTTGACACGTAGATTAAAAGCCTTAACTACACCCGTGCAAAATTGCAGGGGTCTAAAACAATCAAAATTATTTTTTTCATCATCAAAATGAACTACACCCGTGCAAAATCGCAGGGGTCTAAAACCGAACTCTTGACACGTAGATTAAAAGCCTGAACTACACCCGTGCAAAATTGCAGGGGTCTAAAACTTATCGTGATTTTCTACATTAAGTCCTTTTGAACTACACCCGTGCAAAAATGCAGGGGTCTAAAACATTGCCATAACGATATAGCGGTCATCTGCTGAACTACACCCGTGCAAAAATGCAGGGGTCTAAAACTTACCGTTTGAACCCGTAAATTCTACATAGGAACTACACCCGTGCAAAATTGCAGGGGTGTAGTTTTTTGCATAAAACAGCCCGACCTTAGTTTCAAAGGTCGGGCTGTTCTTTTGTCATAAATAGATTTTTGGGTACAGTATTTCGATTTACCGAGGGGGTTCGATGTGGTAAAATGTGATTGTAAGGAAAAACAAAGAGGAAAAATGTTGTTTTGGGTACAGTTTTTCGCTCGAAAAAAATGAAAAATGTGAGATAATATAATCAGAGGGTAAAACCTCACGGTTATATTATTGAAAAAAGAGCGAATTCAACAAAGAGGTATCGGCAACATATCCGGTCCGCTGTTACAGTTCAAGGAGGTACATATTATGTTCGGAGATTTCTACAGTCTTGTCCGCCTTTTCTTTTATCACGGTAATTCGGTTTCCGATGAACGTGACGCATACTGCTACAACTTCACAGACATCGGTTATTGGTATTGATAAGACGATAAACGCATAAACCGAAAGGGGATGTTAAAATGTCAGCTTTAAACCGTATCCGTATCCATATTCCTGAATTTCCGTGCTGAGCGTAATGGCAGGAAATTTTATCCGAAAGGGGATGTTTATATGACAAATCAGGTATTGACTTCAGTAATTGCCGCAGCTCTTACGGGAGCTATCGGTGTAATCACGGCACTCGGTAAGGATGATTGACAACAGACGTGACATATAACGAAAGGAAGGTTCATATGACAAAGCAGGTATTGACTTCGGTAATTTCCGCAGCTCTTACGGGAGCTATCGGTGTAATCACGGCACTCGGCAAGGGCGATTGATAACCTTGATATAAATTCAGCACATTTGCCGTCAATATTAATTTTTTGGTGACAAATGTGCTGAAATAGTGTATAATAGTATTTATAACAAGCAAACAGATAATAGTTACAGAGGTGATTGTTTTGGAGATAATCGGAGAAAGAAATACCGCTGTTGTATACGGCGAAATTATTGACGAATGCGCTGTCAGCCAGATTGAAGAAATCTGCAACCATCCTGCATTCGAAAATTCCCGTATCAGGATTATGCCCGACTGCCACGCCGGTAAGGGTTGTGTTATAGGCTTTACCTGTGTAACTTCAAATAGGATGATTGTGCCGAATATCGTCGGTGTAGATATAGGGTGCGGAATACTCACGACCGTTTTCACAGCGGACAGAGAGATTGATTACAGGGCACTTGATACTTTTATCCGCAGTAATATCCCTTCCGGTATGGAGATACACGACAGCGTGAGTGATACGGTAGCAGAGAATACGGCTCTTATCGCAAAGGTGAACGGTATCTGTGACGTTATCGGAGAATCAGCCGATGTTGATTATCATCTGCGCAGTATCGGAACGCTCGGAGGAGGAAACCACTTCATTGAAATTGACCGTTTAAACAACGGGAACTATGCTTTGACGGTTCATACGGGAAGCAGAAATCTCGGAAAGAGAATCTGCGGTTATTTTCAGAGCAATGCTTCTGTAATTGACACGGAGTTAAGACGCAGTATTCTGTTAATGCACAGGAGCGCAACGACAAGCGAAGAACACGAAGAAATCGACCGCCGTGCCGCACAGATTGCACCCGTGAGCAAGGAACTGGCATTTATCACGGGCGAAAGGTACGATTCTTACATCAGCTGTATGCTTGACGCAAAGGCGTTAGCCGCATTCAACAGAACGGTAATATCAGACAGAATAATGTCTTTTCTTGCGGAGGAATACGGCGTTGAGATAAAGGACAGATTTGACACCGTTCATAACTATATTGATTGGTACGATGATACGCATACCTCTGTTGTAATCAGAAAGGGTGCAATTTCCGCAAGGAAGGGCGAACGTATGGTAATCCCGCTCAATATGCGTGACGGTATCATCATTGCACACGGCAGGGGCAACGAAGAATGGAACTGTTCCGCTCCGCACGGCTCAGGGCGTGCATACAGCCGCAGTGACGCAAGAAGAACATTCACGCTTGAGGAGTATGCCGAAGAAATGGACGGAGTCAACACATGGTCTGTCAGCGAAAGCACCATTGATGAATGCCCTATGGCATACAAGCCGTCCGAAATGATTATCGGAAGTATCGGGGATACGGTCGAAATCGAAAGTATCGCTCACACTGTATACAATTTCAAGGCATAAGCAAAGAATTAATAAAGGAGATGGGAAAATGAAAAAAACGGAAAAATTCGATGATGTTCAGAGCGGATATGAATATAAGTATTTTCTTGAAAGCATAGATAAATACAGGGCCGCTGTTCAGAATATTTATACTTACGGCTGCTTTAATCAAAAGCAGCTGTCTGAGCAGTGCAATTGCTCCGATCAGACGATCAAGAAAGCGTTCAATTTTTACAATCTTTGCTTAGCAAATTATATCAAGAAAAAGAAAGGCACTCTTTCAAAAAAAGCAAAAGGCCGTCCTACCGAAGCAAAATACTTGGAATATGACAGATTTACATTAAATGAGAATTATCTGTATAACATCTACCTCTGGGCAAGGATAACAAAGAAACAGATGTGGGCGTTCTCCTACTTCAGAAGGCATACATCTCTGCTGATTAATGCGTCCCGAACAGAAATCAAAAATCAGCTGAGCGACTTTTTCTTATATTTCAGCGAGTATATGGATAGAAGCAAAAAGGCGGAAAATTCTCAGGACCTTGGGTATATTATTGATATGACGGCGCCGACCGAGAAAAATATGCTGATAAGTTCAATGTGCGATGCTCTGGCGGTATTCGGAAGAAAAGCGCCGTACAGCGTTCCTGCATACAGCATAAGCCATAAGCTGAAAAAGCTGTGCGGAAATGACAGCAAAAGTCTCTGGTCGTTTATGTATGACAATTACGACAGAATACTCTATGACGAGGCGGTCTACACTATCCGTCAGGCTATAAGGGACAGAAAGCTCATTGGCTATCAGACGGTCGGAACCGAAAAGCAGAAATCTGTAAATTATGTTGTTCCTCTGAAAATAATGTATGAATATAATCTGGGCAGATGCTACCTGCTGTACAGCCCGCTGAATTCAGACAGTATTATAAAGAGCATTCGTCTTGATAAGCTGTATAAGGTTGCGGCATACGAGCCTGACGGTATTATCAATTACGAAAAGCTCTACGACGTACTTGCTGTTGCCGAAAATGAGATCTGGCTTTCCGGTGATTATACCAAAAAAGATTGTCTTAGCAGGATTGTATTGAAGAATGTAAAACCGCAGGCATTTTCGCTCATAGAAAAGTACGGCGTTTGCTATACGGAAGACAGAGAAGCAAAAACAGTAACATTCAATATAAGAAAAGCCGATGATATAAAGCCGTTTATTCGTACATTGGGCGGTGATGCGATAATATCGGAGGAGGATAACCCCGGACTTTTCAGAGAGTTTGCTTATGATGCCCGTATAGGAAGGCAGATGTATTATGACGACAGCTTTGCCGACCGTCCGGCTGAGAAAGACAGTCAGCCTGCAAAAGACAGCAAGACCGCAAGCGGCAATGACAATATAAAGAAGTACGCTTCTTACCCAACGTTGCGCTTGTTTAATAAATACGGCAGCTTTATGAATATTCTTGCCGAGGAACTGGCAGAACATATTTTCTCGGAAATCATCAGAATGCCTGTCGAAAAGAGAGCCGGACAGATTGAATATTCGTCAAACCGTCTTGAACGTGTATTGAACTCTTACTTTAAAATATACGGCTTTGATGAGTTAAGAACCGAAGCATCCAATATCACAGAATGGTTCACAAAAGCGACCGAAGAACTCAGCGACAGCGATTACAGCTCGTGGTTCAGCGTGAACGGCGGCAAGTTTGAAGCTGTGGCGGATTTAAACGAATATGAGCATAAACAGCTTCTGACAAACATTGAGTACGAATACCTGCGTCTTATGCTTGGCGATCCGGACGCAAGGGCAATAATAGGAAACGAATACTGCGAGAAGCTTTCGGAATATGTCGGCAGTGCCGACACGACCCTTGATGAGTTTTTCACGGTGCGGTATGCAAACCGCAATGAAAAAACGATAGAAAACAAGCATAGTGTTCTGCGTACGATAATGCGTGCGATGAACAACGAGAAAAAAGCGGATATTGAGTATAAGGGCAAGCACTATATCTGCTCGGCATATCGTTTTACATATTCCCTCAGAGAGCGTAAGCATCGTCTTATGGTGTTTGACGGCAACTATATAATGCAGCTTAATCTTTGCGACATCAAAGACGCACAAATGACCAAAGAGCCGTCCCTTTCCGATGAAGAAATGAACAAACTGCTTACAGAAAGAAAAAAGTATATAGAAATTGCAATCCCTCAGAACGACGATGCACAGCAGAGAAACGTATTTGAGAGAGCTTTACGCTTGTTCGGCGGCTTTGAAAGATATTCGTGGAACGATGCCAAAAACGGCGAGTATGTAATAGCCGTTGCTTACTATGAGCCGGATATCAGCGTTTCGTCTTCTGCCGACAGGAGAATATACAGGCGTGATACCGTTGCGGCGGATATTATGTCGCTGGGCAGATATGCAAGAGTTATGAAACAGCCGGGATTTGAGCTTGACGGCGTGAGGTATGACAGCAGCTTATATGACTATATTTCAAAAAATTATTCCGGCACGGCAGCAAGGTACGAAAAATAGTAAAGGCAATATTTAAAGGTGATTTTATGAATAAATCTATTGACATTTGTACAAAAGTGATATATAATAAAGATAATTCAAAATCACCTTTGTGTATTTTGAGGAACTACACCCGTGCAAAATTGCAGGGGTCTAAAACTTACCAGATACGACATATATAGCAGGATCGGAACTACACCCGTGCAAAATTGCAGGGGTCTAAAACTATGAGGGCATATATGGATACACCAAGCAGAACTACACCCGTGCAAAATTGCAGGGGTCTAAAACATCTCTTTAGATGAAATAATCTTGTTAAAGGAACTACACCCGTGCAAAATTGCAGGGGTCTAAAACTTCAGACTCATCTTCATTAGAAATGCAGAAGAACTACACCCGTGCAAAAATGCAGGGGTCTAAAACCACTTTCGATGGCTTTAAGCGTCTTGATTGAAACTACACCCGTGCAAAATTGCAGGGGTCTAAAACCATGACGCAATAAATCTGGTCGCATAAATGGAACTACACCCGTGCAAAAATGCAGGGGTCTAAAACCCACTGATATATTATGTTTTCAGCATATTTGAACTACACCCGTGCAAAATTGCAGGGGTGTAGTTTTTTACGCAAAAAGAGCCGTACCCTTTGCATTTTTGCATCGGGTACGGCTTGTTACTTTTATATTAAATTGTATCAAAATGAAAAAACTCCCGGAGAAAATTCCCCGAGAGTTGCTATATATCAGAACATTGTGTTATTTACTTCTGCGACAAGGTTAAGGCCGCCTCTTGAGTCACTGCAGGTTGCCGCCGCTTCACAGATGTAACGGTGATCGCCCTTAAGAGCAATCTTATAGTGACCGGTATGTTCTATGATTTCGATACCGACATCTCTGAGTGCCTTTGTTATCTTAGCTGTTGAAAAGTTCTTGTAACCGTCAAGAGTATTTCTGATGATCGTTCTGTATTTTTCCGGCGTGCCGTCGGCGTGATTTGCCTCTAAGACCGAGAGGATAATATCAGCTCTGCGGCTGTTAGGAACGGTGGACTTTGCAAGGTACTCCTTAAGAATGTCGATGATGATTTCATACTGCTCGTTATTGTATAAATCTGTTTCGTTTCCACGCATAAGGAGCGGAACTCCTTGTACAAAAAAACGTTCGTTTTCCTGCCTGAGCCTTGCATTCTCGGCAATAAGCATATTGTTTTCATAGCTGAGCTTGTCCCTTAACTCTGCCGCTTCAGCCATCTTTGATTCAAGCTCTGAGTACATTTCGCCCAGTATCTCATTATCGGAAGAAACACTGCTGTACTTACGAAGGAGGTTTCTGTTATTTATATCGGTTCTTTCGTTCTGAATACCGTCCCACGTTTCCAGCTTTCTGTATTCTCTGCTGTTAAGATAGTTTTCAACACAGCACTGAATATCTCTGTGGAAGGGATAATTGTCAAATGCTGTCGGAGCCATGTTTCTGTGAGGGTAGAATACATAGATAGGTTCAGGGTACTTGTCGGCAATGCAATCATTATGATCGCTTACGACCAACGCAAGCCCGGACAGCTTTGCGGCGAGCCTGTCGGCGTTAAGCTCTGAGCGTGAAGAAAGATATACCATAGGTAAAGAGAATCTGTCAGACGAGGATATTGCACTGAGAACAGTTTCTCTGTCGTCAATGCAAATAGCCTTGTTGCTGATAGGGATACCCATACTCTTGTCGGCATAGCCGTTGTCGATGATCTGTGTTACGATGAGCGGAGCAAAGGCATAAGCCGAAGGGTTGTGTGTATCCTCGCTGACGGTTCTGTTCACATATACGGAAAGGACGCTTTCGGCATAGTTGAACACAACATCTGTGTTCCACATACCGCCGTTGTTATCAATATGTATTCTTGCGGCAATTACATTTTCTTCTTCGAGATCTGTCACTTCAAGAAAGTTATTGTCATCGCCGGCAATAAACGAAAACGAATCCGTTTCAATATCTTCGATAGGATTTGCCCCTTTTTTGTTCCACTCGATAATTCTGTCAACGAAACGCTTCTTATCGAATGCGGGAATAACTCTGAATCTGGTTGAATAGATAAGCATGTTTGTTTTTGTATGATACAGTCCGACTGCACCATACGCTCCTTCCTCATTTTTTAACGTTGCCTTTTCTGAAATAGGTCTGACTCTCAGCAAAACAATACCTGCTGTGAATGATAATTGCCGATACCGGCGGATATGCCTTATTTGTTAGCGAAAAGCAGGCTGTTAAAGTTCGAAAATAATATCAAGGATTTCTCCGATTTCCTTAAAGAAGCATTCTGTCATTGTTTTCACCTCCGTATGAATTCAAAGAATTCCGTATGCCAAAATTCTGTTTTGCATATTATGATGTTTGTTCGGGATTGCCGTTTGATTGATAATCAAAGGCTTTTCCTTACCGTAATTACATTTTATCATATTCAATTCGAAATTGCTAATAAAAAACTGTACCCAAAAATACAGTTTATGATTTTCGAAAATTTACAACGAAATAAACAGCTGCTATTATACGCAGATAAACAAAACAGTGCTGTGACTGAATTTGTCATTCGGTCACGGCACTGTTTTATTTAAATACAATGTTTTTTCTTGTCAAGCAGATAAGCGGAAAACTGAACAGCCTTTTTCTCTGTGGCATATTCAAGTAATTCATCAATATTGTTCTTTTTTATAATACCAAGCGGTTCGCAAGAAAGCAACAGTTCCATATCATCTGTATCAATACAGAGCTTTACCGCATTTTTCGCAGAGTGCACAATATAAGAACTGTACATTTCTTTCTGCTCGTCAGTTAAATCTATAGGATAATGTAATCTGTTCAGGGCAACTCTGAGCTTGTGATATACTCCCTTGATTTTCGGAAAAAATTCATCAACCGCGTTGAAATTGAACGTTGCGTTTCTTCCCCAGGATGATGCCAGTGTGTAGCAGTATTCGCCTTGAGTGCAGTCGCCGCCCATCCATACTTTGTACTTTATCTCATCAGTTTGTGCAGAGCGCACAGTCACCTCATAATCGAGCCAGTTATCATGAGTTTTATAGTTGACAACAGATCCTAACAATGAGTTGGGAGAGCCGCCATATTTATCTGAATGACTTTTACACGGCTTTGCGTCGGGATCAATAGAATCATAAACCGTAATCTCTTTGCATCCATGGAAACTTTCTTTTCCGACTTTCTTTACAGTCTTAGGGACGGTAAAAGAAGAAAAATTACAGTCTTCAAATGCACTGTCGCCGATGCTTATGACTGAATCGGGAATGACTATGCTTGTAAGGCTTCTGCATTCCAGAAATGCACGTTTGCCGATACTTGTGACCGAATTTGGAATTGTTACACTTGTAAGATTACTGCAACTTTCAAATGCGCTGTCGCTTATACTTGTAACAGAATCGGGTATAGTTACGCTTGTAAGACTGTTGCATTTTGCAAATACTCTGTTACAGATACTTGTGACCGAATCGGAAATTGATATTACGCTGTCCTTTCCTTTGTATGCAATAAGGATCCCGTTTTTCAGCACAACAAAATCATCCGGATATTCCGAAAGCCACTTTGTTCCTTTAAACGCATATTCGCCTATATCGGTAACAGATTCGGGAATGGTCACGTCTTTAAGATTTTCGCATTTGTAAAATGCTAAGTTACCTATGCTCGTAACCGAATTGGGGATTGTTATACTTGTAAGGTTAGTACACTCATAAAATGCACAGTTACCGATATCGGTCACTGAACCCGGAATGGTTATACTTGTAAGATTACTGCAACTTACAAATGTATGATTACTGATATTTGTCACGGAATCGGGAATAGCTATGCTTTCAAGACTGTTGCAGTCGGAAAAAGCAGCTTCGCCGATACTTGTAACCGAATCGGGAATTGCTATATTTTTAAGGCTGCCGCATTTGCAGAATGCACCGGCGCCTATGCTTGTAACGGAATCCGGAATGCTAACGGCTGTAAGGCTGTTGCATTCAAAAAAAGCATTGTCACTGATACTTGTAATCGAAACGGGAATAGTTACGCTTGCAAGATTGATGCATTCTTGAAACGCACCTTTGCCGATACTTGTGACCGAATCCGGTATAGTCAGGCTATTAAGACTGCGGCAACCTCCAAAAGCATAACTGCCGATACTTGTCACCGAATCCGGAATAGTTACGTTTTTAAGGCAGGTACAGTTACTGAATGCACCGTCGCTGATACTTGTGACCGAACGGGAAATAGTTACGCTTGTAAGCTTGTCGCACCATTCAAATGTACATACGCAGATTTTTGTAACAGAATTCGGAATAGTTATATTTTCAAGGTTGCTACAGCCGGCAAAAGCCGACCCGCCGATACTTGTGACCGAATCGGGAATGGCCACGTTTGTAATATTGTCGCAGCCCGAAAATGCCCGCTCACCGATTCTTTGTACGCTGTCCGGTATAACTACCTCGGTCACACCTTTCTCTTCGGTGTATTTCTTCAGTACGCCGTTGCTGATTTGAAATCCCATATTTCCCCCATATCACTATAATATTCATTTCAGATTCAAAGATTTTCTGATAGCCCTGCTGTAATGAGCATCTTTTCTGCTTGTGTCATACCGTGATTATATCACAAAATCAGTACACAAAAACGGACAGAAATCACAGCTTCAGGCTGTCTAACACATTCTTACCTTTGCTGAAATGACTTTCCTTGTACTCAAGCAAATATGCGGTAAACTGAACAGCCTTTTCTCTGTGGCATATTCAAGTAATTCATCAATATTATTGTTAATTATAGCACTTTCCGTCGATTTTTGCAAATTTGATACAGTATTTTTCTGATTATTTAAGAAAATTGTTGAAATTTACTAAATGATGTGCTATTATAACAATAGTAAGAGAATAGTTGATTCATACAGTAAAAACATAATTCGAGAAGCAAAATACGGTTATCAAAGTTTATCAAAATTTATTCAAAATGAAATTAACAAAGATGTTTGGATATTAAATAATACTTCTGTAAAAAGTATTGAATGGCATTTTTATTGGAGTAAAGTTGCACAAACCGGTGGTCCATAGGTCCGTTGTTAAAAGAATTAACTAACCGTGGAATAAAAGTATTTTTTCATTAAGAAGGAGTAAAATATGTATTGGCATAAAAAGAAAATTGATTATGATATTTTAATTTCCCCTATAAATAAACAATTTAAAAATTTCACTAAAAAAGAAGCGGAAAGTTATTTTGAGTGGTACAAAAATCAGCTGAACCCGCGTATAGAATATTTACGGAAGTATTCGGGTGTTGACTTGGATTACTCGGTTAATTCTTTGGTTGACATCTGGGGTTGGTTCTTAAAAATTGCCGAAACCGAAAAAGCGCCGAAAGCGAAAACAGAAGAGGTAAGAAATCGTTTAAAAAGTCAGCCCAAAGAAATAATCGAAGATGTTTTAAACGAACAGTCAAGACAGTTTTCGCTCGAAACGGAGTACATTATACGGGATATTGCCATGTACTTTGGTGAGGTGTATGTAAAAAACAATTCTTCGATAGCATGGGGTTACCATACTGATGTTAAAGCGGATTCGTTTGCTAATATGCCACTGCTTGTCGGCTTTGAAGACAGAGATTTTACACCTGCCTTTAAAACGCATTTTGAACCTTAGTTTATGATTCACGCTGTAGCGTGTAATATTTTTGACGGTGATCAGACAAAAGAGGATTTGTTACTTCTTTATAATAAATGGCAGAGAATGGTTTATAATTGAAAAAGTGAGATATTTCGTTATAATCTATTTAAAATCCGCTGACTTACCGTGACTCGCTGTCATTTACCTGGAAGAACGGCAGACAGCTTGCCTCTTTACAAAACGGTAGCAGTGTGGTAGACTATACATACAACTACAATTATAGAAATGCATCTTGGAATTTAACTTATTCTACCGGACAAGGCGGGATATTTACAAAGTCTGGTGATATTTTAACGTTTTGGTATAGGTGTAGCTAATGAAAAGCAAACAACACGAGTACATTTTGAAGGCGTTTTTAAACTCAAGCATTCCTGCGGTAATTCGTAGAAGTTCTCCGGAACTTATGGTTATTGATTCTGTTATAGGGGGATATTGCTCTCAATTGATAAAGCGAGCAAAACTCATCAGTCTCCAATCGAGCGAGATTATTTCTAAAACCGAAAAAGCCGCATTCTCAGAATTGATAAATCAATCAACTGGAATGGAAAAAGATGAATTAGTACTATACTATCGACTTGCAATACTTGTGGAATCTATATTGATTCAGTATAGGGAACAGCATATACCGAAAAGCAACGCTTAAAAAAGAACAAAAAGCCAGACGTTCACGTAATATGCAAAAGAGAGGAGGAAATAATAGAAAATGAATAAATCGGAAATAATTAGTATATGCAAAAAAAGTGACACTTTAACGAAAAATCAATATCTTGCGTTATACCAAATAATATTACACGGAGATTCATTTGAAAAATCCGAAATAGCCGATTTGCTAATAAACCATATAAATAAAAAATCTATGTATTTGTTATCGGTTTTGTGGAAAGATAAAGATTCTTTGGTAAGAATGTGTGCATATGACACTGTGTCAGTTTATCCTGCGAAATTTACATATAATTATTTAATTAGTAGAATTAGTAAAGAAAATGATGAATTGGCAAGAAGCTATATCATTACATCGTTAACAGACATTAGTTTACGAGAAAAAGTGCAAGGAACTATCCGAATTTTCAAAAAATTGTATATCAAAGAAAAATCGGCGTATTGCATTTTAGCATATTTAAGAGCTTTTTATCTACTTGGGAATAATCAAATTATTTCAAAAACACGAAAATATTTGACTCATTCTGATTATCACATAAGATGCACAGCATCAATGGTTTTGGATGATTTACTGGATAATACTCAAAATATTGATGAAACCCTTTCTTTTATCAAAGAAAGAATAAAGAAAGAGAAATCAGTTGCTGTAGAATCAAAATTGAGAGCGCTTATAAAAAAATATGGGAAATAATTAAGATTAAGTCTAGATCTCTATGACGAACGGTTCACCGATAGGGCTTACTTACAAGGGAAAACATATCATAACATAATAGGTGGCTTACCGGATTTAACGGCAGATTAACAAATTTTAACATATCTAAACTTAAGACAACTTTTGTATTTAAATTTTACTCAAGAGCAAGGTATAACGCATTTAACCGTACATATAAAAACAGAGGATTTGTTTATTTCAGAAATAATTCAATTCGAATTTTATTTTAATGGAGGATATATATGAAAAAATTGAGCATGATATTTTTGAGTGCCATTATTATAATTTTTTAAAATAGAGGTAACTAATGTCGTTTTTTCGATATAAAGTAAGACGAATGGTATGCACAATAATAATTTCAGTTTTGTGTTCAATTATCCTCACTTCCTGCAATCTTGTAACAATGGTAACAGGCGACTACAGCGGACTTGCCAATCGGAATTTCAATGCGTTGATAACCGCAATGGAAAATAAGGATAAATCGGCAGTCAAAGCACTGTTTATGGACAGCACAATAAACAGCTCTGAGAATTTTGAAAAATCCTTGGATGAATTACTTGAATATTATAATGGAAAAATGACTTCTTATGATGACGTGTCAAGCGGCGGAGAGTTTGTTGAAAGAAATTTATTTATTGGCAAGCGGGTATTTATGTCCTCGTATTTTGTAGTTGAAACCGACGGCGATAAATATCATTTTGATATTACAGAATGTGTTTTTGACAGCTTAAATCCTGGTAATGTCGGAATAAAATCTTTGTACATAATAAACGACAAAGATTTTCCTGATAAAGACGGGTACTATCAGGGTGATTACAAAAATACCGAAGGGATAAATATCGGAAAATATGCCGAATATTCCGAAGACACGGTAATGTCAAGAGAGAAATTCAATAATCTGCTTACTGCGATTGAAAACAAGGACAAGGATACGCTCGGGTCTTATTTTTCAAAAAATGCCGTTGAGAAAACACCCGATTTCGACAACGAAGTTGAAAAATTGCTGAACCTGTATAAAGGAACTCATAAGCCGTTTAACAGATATACGGGTGGCGGCAGTGTTTATGAGATGAATGACCGGGGTACTGAATACAAATATCTTGATTCGAATTTTTATCTCGAAACCGAAGAGGGCAAAAACTTTTATTTTAAAATCAGCGAATATCTTATCAATGAAGAAGATGAAAATAATGTCGGCATTACATGCCTTAAGGTTTATAACCAAACCTCAGATGTAAATGCCGAAATCGATATGGAGGCTGTGCCGATTGTTGTTATCGGGGCTGAATGACCAAATCGGCTTCGGCGGTCGTTAAACGGTTGTGTATCTGAGGATTTAATAATGCAAAAAATTTTAGAACCCATTTTAGTTACTATAATTTTTGTCGGCTCATACATTCTAAATTATTCTTGCTTTGACACCTGTCTTTCCGATGATGTCGAGTTTAATTACGGAAAACACAAAAAGCGCAAAATATATAAAGAAACCCATGGCTTTTGGAGAAAGTTTTTCTTCATAGATATAAGAAAAATGGTAAGCCGATGGCATTACGTCCTGTTTATTGTAAATTTTGTCGCTTTTGTTCTTATGCTTATTTTGGTAAATATTTATGTATTGAGCGAAGAAAATGTATCCAGATGGTTGTTTCTTATTTGTGGCGGAGTTTACTTTCTGTCGTCTGTTCCAGTAGTATTTGCAAGATGGGGGCTTTACAGAGGGAACGTTGTCAGAAGTCGCAAAGAGTACAGGAAGAATAATCGGAAGTGATTACATTTCTTGATGAGTTGTGTGTAATCGTAGTTCTTTAACGTTATCAAAAACAAGGCATTGATTTCAAATTTACAATGCCGAATAAGCACATATTACGACTGACAATACGGAGCTTGCAGTAAACAACCCGTTCAGATACAGAGGATATTACTATGACGAAGAGAGCGGATTGTATTATCTCAACAGCAGGTATTATGACCCTCAGACGGGTAGGTTTATTAATGCGGATGTCTGCTCGGCACAGACGGGTTTGCTTCTTATTATAATCTTTTTACGTATTGTGGAAATAACCCGGTTATCCTAATTGATAAGGATGGAAATTGGTCTGTAACGTGTTATACATTTACAAAAAACCAAGCCGATTCACTGATAAAATACATTAACAAATATGTTAAAAATGATTTATCGCCAAAAGAAACACTAGCTTCTGGTGGTGGAGCAATATTTGGTGCATTGGCAGGATTGATTTCTGGACCTTGGGGATTAGCCGTTGGTGGAATAATTACAATTACTAGTGCCGCAACTCCCAAATATTCGAGTGAGTTGATTGATTTTGCTGATGTATTAGGAGATGCAACGGAAATTTGCAATAAAAAAATAATAGAAAAATAAAAATAAGTGTGCTATTTGGCTCTAATAACAATCAAATAAAGATTGAAGTAATAGAAACAACAAAAATAAAAATTAAAATGAGAAATTATTGGTATTATTACACTTGTTCAAAAGTTATTTGGAAAAGAAATAGAGAATATTATTACAATGGATTTAATCAAACTATCTATCAGTTTAGCCAAAATAAGTCTGTTAAGTCATATTCGTATTATGTAAAAACTGGATTTAAGTTTTTTTAAAAAGGAGAATAAATGATAATCAAAATAATTGTTCTGATGTCGCTTTGTGCTGTTATTGCATTCAGAAAGCACTTTAAAAAACGTGCTTTATTTGTATTTGTTTTTATTGTGGCTATTTGCGCAAACATTTTTATTCCGGCTTTTGAATTTTTTGTTCGTTCAGAGCCTCAGAATGACAGAATATTGGATTATATCAGTCAAATCAATTGGCATGACAGCGACTTGTTAAAATCAAAAGGTTTTGACTGTGACGGTGAAACAGGTACATACACAGATGATGATAAATTCAGCATTCACGTTGCTGATGCGACTTCTTATGATAAAGCAGAAATTGTTTCGGAATATAAAAATATTCATTATGAATATTTCTCGTACTTGTCGGATACTCTCCTGATTCCGCAGTTGCGTAAGAGCTATTCGGTCATAGTAAATGATAAGGTTGTTGAGATCAATTATAAAGACTGCCTTAGCAAGCCGGGCATAATGGATAAGCTGGAAGGGATATTCGGTGCAGCTGCGTAACCACATGACCGATAATGCCGCACTTTTTAAAATCATAAAACAGAAATTAAATCACGACGATAGAAAAAACGGCTATCGCCGTGATTTTCTTTTTCTGATAGCGAAAATACAAAGCTGTGCCGACGGGTACGGCTTTGTATCAAGATTCTTTGAACATAAAAAACGCCCCACCGCAAATAAATGCAATGGGGCTTTCTATCTGGAGCTAATACCCGGATTCGAACCGGGGACCTCATCCTTACCAAGGATGTGCTCTGCCGACTGAGCCATATTAGCAAACTCCTTACGGTTATTAATTATATCATACCATATCGACTTTGTCAAGGAAAATTTTCGAATTTTTAACTTCGATATACCGTAGCGGTATTATCAACGGTCAATATGCCGTAAAAATCAAACAAACCGCATTGTTGTGCGGTTTGTAGTTGGTACGGGTAACAGGACTTGAACCTGCACGCTTTCGCACCAGAACCTAAATCTGGCGTGTCTGCCAATTCCACCATACCCGTATATAAAAACGACGCTGAAAAACTCAGCGTCGTGTGGCGGAAAGAGAGGGATTCGAACCCTCGAACGGGTATTAGCCGTTACACGATTTCCAATCGTGCGCCTTAGACCAGCTCAGCCATCTTTCCACGACTTTAATATTTTATCATATCCCTGAAGAATTGTCAAGAACTTTTTTCAAATGTTTTCTTATTCCTTTACGCATTGGTACTAATTTTGAAAAAATTGTGTCCAAGCCTCTTGACAAACACAATATGTTGTGGTACAATTGAGAAAACAACGAAATGTACTTACTGCTTTTATATACAGTAAATTGAAAGGAAGATTGTTATGGTAAAAGTAAATGTAAAAAACGGCACACTCGATCAGAAAGAGATTGACGCTTACGTTCAGTATGCTATCGAAGCTAACCCCGGAAAGCTGGTCACCGAGCTTGATATAGACATTGACGGAGATTTTGCCAATCTCACATATCATTTCGGCGAGATACCCTTTGACCGCATACGCCGTATCACAGGTTACCTTGTAGGTACGCTTGACAGATTCAATAATGCGAAAAAGGCTGAGGTTGAAGACAGAGTAAAGCACAGCATAGCGCCCGATGTCGAAGACGATATTTATGTTACGGCATAATTTGTGATTGCCTGTAATCCGACAGAATAAAAAACGTTATTCCGTCCATACTTTTATTGGAAAATGAAAGTATGGGCGGTGTTTTTTTTGTATTACAACAAGGTTGAAATAAGCGGTGTCAATACAGCAAAGCTGAAGGTCCTCAAGGAGTCGGAAAAAACCGAATTGCTAAGGCAAATGCGCAGCGGCGACCCGACAGCCAGAGAGAAGCTGATAAACGGCAATCTGCGTCTTGTTCTCAGCGTGATACAGCGTTTTTCGGGCAGAGGAGAAAACCCCGACGATCTTTTTCAGGTCGGATGTATCGGTCTGATGAAAGCTATCGACAATTTTTCAACTGATTTTAACGTCAGATTCAGCACTTATGCCGTGCCTATGATAATGGGCGAATTGCGGCGCTACCTTAGGGATTCAGGCTCGATCCGTGTCAGCCGTTCAATGCGTGATCTCGCTTATAAAGCTATGCAGGCAAGAGAAAAACTGACCAATGACAATTCTAAAGAGCCTACGATCGAGCAGATAGCCAAAGAAATCGACGCAAAACGTGAGGATGTGGTAATAGCGCTTGAGGCTGTCAGTGACCCTATTTCGCTGTACGAACCGGTGTTTTCGGAGTCTGGCGATACCATATATATGATGGATCAGATAGGTGACAACAACGATGACAGAAACTGGCTCGATGAAATAGCATTGAAAGAGGCGATAATCGGGCTTGACGAGCGAGAGAAGAATATTCTCAAGCTGCGTTTTTTCAGAGGCAAAACTCAGGTAGAAGTCGCACAGGAAATAGGTATAAGTCAGGCACAGGTATCACGGCTTGAAAAAGGCGCTCTCGGTAAGATAAAAAAGGCGTTATAACTTTGCAATCAGATATTTCTGCTTGACTTATACAGTATATTGTGGTATACTTACTGTTAATATTAAATTAAGGATAATAGTAGAAATATGAAACGCTTTCTTTTACTCATGCCGGTGATGATTCAGCCATATATTTTACTGTTTGCTCTCTACTCCATATTTATAAATCAATATATTGTAGAGCGTTTTTTCGGCGGTAATGGGCTTTGGCTGTTATTTGTGATATTTGTGACAATTGTCATTTCATTTATATGCACGCTTGTGTATATGCCGCTTTGCCTTGCAAAGGGGTGGGGAGCAAGACAGACAGCCTTTTTCAATATGCTTATAAAGCTTGTTCAGATACCGGCATATCTTGCTATATTTGTGCTTGGCGTATTATTTTTCCTTACAATTTTCACTTATGCTTTTTCTGTTTTTTTCGTGCTGTTCGATTGTATAACGATATTCCTTACAGGACTTGTCGGATTAACGGCAAATCTCAGGGTTTATAAGGAACGTAAGTGTTCCGGAAGCTTTGCGGCTTTGAATTCTGTATGTCAGTTTGTTTTTTGTATAGATGTTATAAGCGCTGTTGTTGTTTATATATGTTCAAGAAAAGAGCCTGTGCAGTGAAATTATATTGAATAAAATGCTATAATTCAGTGTGTTGACTTGTTGTGGTTGGCACACTTTTTTATGTTGCCAAAAAATGCTGATTATAACTATTGAAATTTGCAGAATAAAGCGATATAGGCATACAGCAAATGAGTTTTATATAAAGAAGGTTATTTCCAGGCAACAAAAGCGCACTTTTTGAAAAAACATACTTTTTCTATAAACTGAAGATCGATCAGATAGGCGACAACAACGATGACAGAAACCGGCTCGATGAAATAGCATTGAAAGAGGCGATAATCGGGCTTGACGACAGAGAGAAGAATATTCTTAAGCTGCGTTTTTTCAGAGGTAAAACTCAGGTTGAAGTTGCACAGGAAATAGGGATAAGTCAGGCGCAGGTGTCACGGCTTGAAAAAGGCGCTATCGGAAAAATTAAAAAAGCATTATGATAAAGCAGTGTCAATCTCTGTAGATTGACACTGCTTTATGCTTGTATGACAATTATGGAAAAAATCCGCAAATTATGTCATTTTTGTTGACAAAAAAATTGCACTGTACTATAATTAAATAATAGTTTGGATTGCTGATAAAACATTTAAGGCAGGGTAAAAGATGAGTAATATCCGTATTTTTGTATCGCACAGGATAGATATTGACAGCGAAACGGTAGACAACCCAGTCTATTTTCCTGTCAGATGCGGAGCGGTTTTTGACAAGGATAACAACAGCGGTATTCAGGGCGATGATACAGGCGACAATATTTCAAAGCTCCGTATGTCGTTTTGTGAGTTTACCGTTCAGTATTGGGCGTGGAAGAATGTTGATGCCGATTATTACGGACTCTGCCATTACCGTCGTTATCTTTCCTTTTCCGATAAGCACTATAATAATACAGCCTTCAATATGGTGCGTGAGCTGAGGCTTACAGCACACGAAAAAAAGAAATATCATCTTGACGATACAAAAAAAATCAACAGCGTTGTTCAAAAATACGATATGATAATTCCCGGTCTTGCAAAAGCGTCCGAGATGAGTTATAACAGGGCAGAAGTCGAAACGCTTCGGGAAATGTGGGAAAGCTATAACGGAGTTTATTTTGAGCAGGGAATAATAGATAAGATGTTCTCCCTTATCAAAGAACTTTCGCCCGAATATTATAATTCCGCCTGCGAATATTTTTCCGGTGAATATCACAGAGCATTCAATTGCTACATAATGAAAAAAGAACTGTTTGTCCGTATGTGCGAGTTCCAGTTTCCTATAATGAACAGAATAATGGAGATCACCGATTGCAAAACTTATGAACGTGCTCCCGGATACATAGGTGAAATGCTTAACGGTATTTTCATACACCATATGCTGACGGTTGAAAACAGGTCGGCTAAGGAAACTCAGCTTGTGTTTTTTGTGAATACGGAAAAGATAAATTCCACAAAAGAGTATTACAAGTACAGAATTCATGCGGTTGCCGATAAAGCAGTACGGAGCATTGCCGACAAGATATTCCCGATGTACTCGCCACGACGTGAAAAGGTTAAAAAGCTGTTAAGACTAAAATAGCACTTTAATAATTTAGCTAATGATTTAGTTAAAGAGGTGCGTGTTTTTAGCTGTTTTTTATAAAAAATTAACCAACTGAATCTGTTCGCATTGACAAAAATGCTTTTTGTGTTATAATTATTTTGATATTAGTATGAAAAATGCCCGAGTTTTGACATTTTTCAACATCATCAGGAAATGAAAGGATGAATAGCAATGAAAGTATTAGGAATAATTCCCGCAAGATATAAGTCGAGCCGTTTCCCCGGCAAGCCCCTTGCGGATATATGCGGAAAGCCGATGATATGGTGGGTATACAACAGAGCCATAAAAGCCGAAACTCTGACAGAGGTGTATGTTGCCACCGATGATGAACGTATTTACAATGCCTGCAAGGAAAACGACATTAATGTAATAATGACCTCAGATACTCACAAGACAGGAACAGACCGAATAGGTGAGGTCGCAAGGAAAATTCCTGCGGATTTATATGTTAATATACAGGGCGATGAGCCTATGATTGAGCCGGAAACAATAAACAAGGCGGTATATCCTTTCTTCGAAAATCCCGATCTGCAGATCACAAATCTTATGACTAAGATAAAGGATCCTGTTGATGTAGTAAACTTCACAGTACCCAAGGTCATAACGAACGCCGACAATATAGGCGTTTATCTTACCAGAAGTACCGCTCCTTATCCTAAGGGAAGCATAGACTACAGCTATTACAAGCAGGTGTGCGTATACGGCTTCAAGCCTGAGGCGCTTCAGTTCTATTGCTCTTCTCCCAGAGGAAAAATAGAATCCATAGAGGATATTGAGATTCTCAGATTTATAGAAGCAGGCTACAGAGTTCAGTATATTGAGGTCGATTCCGAAACAGTAGCCGTTGATACACAGAACGATCTTGAAAAGGTTAACAGGCTGATAGCGGCAAAGCTCGAACAGGAAAAGAATTAATTATTACAGGTGGGTATGAAAAAAATACGGATACTTGATTGCACTCTGCGTGACGGCGGATACATAAATAACTGGAAGTTCGGTTATGAAAACATAAAAGACACAGTACAGCGTCTTATACAGGCCGGTATTGATATAATAGAGGCAGGTTATTTATCGTCAAAGGGAGATTTTTCTGCGGATGAGTCGCAGTATTCCTCAGTTGACGCTATAAAGCGGATCATTCCTGCCGACAGGAAAAATACTCTGATCGCCGTAATGATAAACTGTGGCGATTATGATGCAGAGCTGTTGCCGCAGTATGACGGTACAGGACCCGACTGCATAAGGGTTTGCTTCCATAAGTCGCAGGCATTGCAGGCGGTTGAGCTTTGCAGAAAAATCAAGGAAAAGGGCTATAAGGTATATTTTCAGCCTATGGTAGCTCTCAGCTATTCCGATGCCGAGTACCTCGGTCTTATAGGCATGGCGAACAAATTCCGTCCGGACGGTTTTTATATCGTTGATTCGCACGGCTCTATGAAACAGAAGGATGTTGCACGTTTCTTTTACCTTATAGAGAATAATCTCGATAAGGAGATAGCTGTCGGATTCCATTCCCATAACAACCTTCAGCTTTCGTATTCAAACGCTCAGTATTTAACCGCTTTGCATACCGATCATAATCTGATAATAGACAGCAGTATTATGGGTATGGGCAGAGGTGCCGGAAACCTCAACACCGAGCTTTTTGTGGAATATCTGAACGAAACCGCAGGTGCCGATTACAGCACAGAGCCTATTCTCTGTTCTATCGACAACACCATAGCTCCTATTTATATGACTACGGCGTGGGGTTATTCCTTATCGGGCTATTTGTCCGCAAAATACAGATGCCACCAGAATTATGCAAGATTCCTGAATAATAAAAACACGCTGACTTTTGAAGGTATGAACGCTATTTTCTCAAAAATAGAGCCTGAAAAGCGTGACAATTATGACCGAGAATATATAGATAAGCTGTATACTGCTCATATGTCGTTAAACAGTGAAAAAACACCTGAAATAAATCTCAGCAGACTTTTTGAAGGACGTAATGTTGTTATTATCGCACCGGGCAGGACAACATCGGTAGAATCTGAAAGACAGAAGGTTTTTGATAAGGTCAAAGCCACCGATGCGATAGTGATTTCCGTAAACCACTGCCCCGAATGGATCAAATGCGATTATGTGTTTGTAAGCAATATAAGACGTTATGAAAAGCTAAGCGGAATAGAAACAGACAAGCTGATAATCACGTCTAATATTAACGCACAAGCGGGCTACACAGTAGGATACGAGCCTTTGCTGTGTTCTATAGAAGCTGTTCGTGACAATGTTACACTTATGCTTATAGCGCTGCTTATAAGATCCGGAGCAAGCTCCGTTTATCTTGCCGGAGTTGACGGATATTCATTCAAGGACCGCAACTTTGCGTACAGAGATATGGAAACGTATGAAGACGAGCAGGTAGCCAAAGAGCAGAACAGCGGTATATCAGCCGCAATCGCTCAGCTTTCACAGCGGATACCCGTTTCATTTATAACAAAATCACTTCTTGAAAGAGGGGAAAACCGTTCATAATGAAGGTAGTTTCTTTTGGAGAAATAATGCTCAGACTATCGTCCGACGGATATTACAAATTGTTTCAGAAGCCGGAGCTTAATACATCGTTTTGCGGTGCTGAAGCTAATGTAGCCGTTGCCCTCAGTAATTTCGGAGATGAGGCTGAATTTGTGACCGCACTTCCCGATAATGATATAGGCAGAGCGGCTTGCAGAGAGCTTATGAGATATGGCGTAAAGACGGATAATATAGTTTATACGGGCGACAGGCTCGGGATATTTTTTGCCGAAAAAGGCGCAAGCCAGCGTCCCTCAAAGGTGATATACGACAGAAAGAACAGTGCGATAGCATTGGCTGAACCTTCGTCGTTTGATTGGGAAAAGATATTTGACGGCGCAGATTGGTTTCATATTACGGGAATCACTCCGGCACTTTCCGACAGCCTTGCAAAAATTTCTGTCGACGCCGTAAAAGCCGCAAAAAAAGCGGGTCTTACCGTAAGCTGCGATATAAACTACAGAAGCAAGCTGTGGAGTGCAGAAAAGGCACGTCCCGTAATGACCGAAATAATGAAGTACGTTGATGTCTGCATAGGAAATGAAGAGGACGCTGAGATAGTGTTCGGAATAAAAGCAGGCACTACGGACGTCACAAAGGGACAGCTTGATACAGACGGCTATAAAAAGAGCCTTCAGACCGTTGCGGAAACATTCGGCTGTAAAATAGTTGCCTACTCACAGAGAAAGAGTTATTCCGCAAGTGATAACGGCTGGTCGGGAATCATTTATGATGACGAAAAAAAGCAGGTTTATACATCTGCACAATATGATATAAGAATTACAGACAGAATAGGCGGCGGCGATGCATTTGCGTCGGGGCTTATTTATGCTCTGCACAACAATATATCGCCGGCGAACGCTATTGAAACAGCTGCTGCGGCAGGCTGTCTTGATCAGACGCTTGAAGGCGATTTCTGTCTGTTCGGAATTAATGATGTAATTGATCTTGCCGGTGGAAATTCGTCGGGAAGAGTAAAGAGATAAAAGAAAGGAATTTTATTATAAATGAGTAGCGGTGAAAACAACAGCAAAAAAATCGCAATTTTCGTTTCACACAGAATCGATCTCAAAAGCATGGTGGTTGACAATCCTTTATATGTACCCGTAAGATGCGGTGCAGCACTCGACGAGAATGATAAAGGCAACGCCATAATGGGCGATAACACAGGCGATAACATATCCGAGAAAAGAATTTCTTTTTGCGAATACACTGTTCAGTATTGGGCGTGGAAAAATTATGATGCGGATTATTACGGACTTTGTCACTACAGAAGGTATCTTTCGTTTATGGATTCCTTTATGCCGGGCAATGACTACGATGTACGAATGGAAAACAATCTTTCGGTACGCACCGCAGAGTTATATCAGCTTTTCAATAAGTCAAAGATGGAGAAGGAGATCTCATCCTATGACGTTATTGTCGGCAAGGCTTTCGATACGACAAAAATCACCAGAGTACGTCCCAGAAACAGTGTAAAGGAGTTATGGTACGCATCAAGAAATCTTGTTGATCCTATAGCTATTGATACATTGATAAAGATAATAAAAGACAGGCACCCCGAGCTTGTTGAATCTATGAATGAGTATTTTGCCTCAAAGTATTACAGAGGCTATAACTGCTTTGTAATGTCAAAGAAGATATTCAACGAATACAACAAGGTGCTTTTTGACATACTCTTTGAGTTTGATAAACAGTTTGACACCACCGGCTATGAGGGTAACAAGCTCAGAGCCACAGGCTATATGGGCGAGATTGTATACGGCGTTTATATGTGGTATCTTCAGCATCACACCGACTGCAAGTTCCTTGAGCGTCAGATTGTATACTTCAAGAACACCGAAGCAGATCCCGATGCAAATACCCTTGCACAGCGTACTCTGTCATACAAGAAGCCCAACGATGACATCAAGATTTTCGTTTCGCACAGAATGGATCTTGACAGTGCCGTGATAGGTAATCGTATATTCGAAAACTATAAGTGTAATGCAGGCTCGGCAAGATGCTTCCTTAAGATGAACGGCGATGACACCGGCGACAATATCTCCGATCTTGCAAAGTATTTCTCGGAACTGAGTGTTCAGTATTGGGCGTGGAAGAATGCCGATGTAAATTACTACGGCCTTTGCCACTACAGACGTTATCTTTCATTCAGCAATAAGAAGTTTGACCAATGCTCAAGAGGCTACATAATCGAAAATATGCTCAATGACGAGAGCGTAGAGAAGTACGGCCTTAAAGACTATGACGGTATGGCAAAGCAGATAAAGAAATACGATCTTATCACAGGCGGAAGCATGGATGTTGATGAGATGGATTTCCTTTTTGGCGGAAAACGTGCACATTGCATCAAGGATATATTCATGATTCAGGAGCATTTATTCGATAAAAGCGCACCTGAGCTTACGCTTAAGCTGGTTGATGAGCTTTACCCCGAATATTCTAAGGCTGCCGAGGAATATATGGCTTCAAAGAAGTACTATGCGTACAACTGCTTTGTAATGTCAAAAGAGCTGTTCAACCGCTTCTGTACATTTGAATTCGACGTACTGTTCGAATTCATGAAAAGATTTGATATGTCAAAATATCAGGGTACCAAAATGAGAACGCCCGGCTATATGTCTGAGGTTCTTTACGGTATCTTCATATACTGGGTATTAAAGCAGAGAAAGTACAAGGTAAAGGAAAATCAGCTTGTATTCTTCAGAGAAACCAATGCCGCAAAGTGCAGGCTTGCTCCTGCAAAAACAGCGGCTGCTCCCAAAAAGCCCAAAAAAGACGAAAGCGTTTTAAAGAAGATAATGAGAAACACCTTCCCTGCATATCGTGTTGCTTTACGAAACGAGGAAAGACTCGGCGCACTGGTTGCTTCTGTTAACGATCTTCAGAAAAAGTCTACAGAACACAGCGTGCTGCTTGCGAGAACCGTAAAGGTTTGTCAGAGCACTGCTCCTAAGAGCGTACAGGCAGCGGCCGCTAAGCCTCCTATCATCGCTACCAGTCTTCGCAAGGATATATGGGATGCAAAAACACTCACTTCAAATATTAATCTCAATATTGCCTGCCTTGCAAATGAGATACACGAAACTCATAAGAAGTCATTCGGCGAGTTCAGAAATATCAATACCGGCAGAGATGTTGTTGTAATGGCATCAGGACCTTCGATGAGATACTACAAGCCCATTCCCGGTGCCGTACATATAGGTATGAACGCTTCATTCTTAAATCCTGATGTTGATATTGATTACTATTTTACCACCGATTACGAAAGCCGTGCTCCGTGGTTTGAAAAGCTGAAGGAATACGATTTTGTCAAGTTCTTCGGTCAGTATTCTACCGGTGAATACAGAGATAAATTCCAGGTATCAGAGAAGATCATCAGAGAGAATAACGGCAGAAGATTCTTCCAGGCGGCTCCCAGTGAGGATATACATATCAATATAGAATTCTATCCCCTTATGGCATTCTATTCAATTGCGTTCCAGGCTATCCACTTTGCACTCTTTACCAATGCGAAAAGAATTTATCTCGTTGGTTGCGACTGCACCAATGCAGGATATTTTGACGGCAGCAAGCAGAGATTGTCCGATCTTGTAGCAAAGACAAGTGTTCCGCACTGGTTAGACGGCTATCAGAAGGTCAAGGCGTTTGTTGAACGCTTCTATCCGGATACAGAGATTATATCCGTTAATCCTATGGGTCTCAGAGGACTTTATTCAGACGTTTATACGGATGACTTCATAGCAGATCATCCTGAAATAGATAGCAGTAAAGTAACACGTCTTAACAGCACACAGGAGTAAAAATGAAAGTTGTAATACTTGCCGGAGGTTTCGGCACCAGAATCAGCGAAGAAAGCCAGTTCAAACCAAAGCCGATGGTCGAGCTTGGCGGTATGCCTATAATATGGCACATAATGAAGCTCTATTCAGCTTACGGCTTCAATGAATTCGTTATATGTGCAGGTTACAAACAGCACGTTATAAAGGAGTATTTTGCAGACTACTTCCTGCATACATCCGATATTACATTTGACTTCACAAGCGGCAAAAACGAGATGATTGTTCACCGCAACAGCTCGGAACACTGGAAGGTTACCGTAGTGGACACAGGTCTTAACACAATGACCGGCGGACGTGTAAAGCGTATAAAGGAGTATATCGGCAACGAGCCGTTTATGCTGACATACGGCGACGGCGTTTCCGATGTAAATATAGCCGAGCTTGTCGAGTTCCATAAAAAACACGGAAAGCTCGTAACAATGTCAGCATATAATCCCGGTCAGAGATTCGGTGTGCTTGATATTGACGAAAACGGAAAAATAAACGAATTCCGTGAGAAGACATCCGGCGACGGAAGCCTTATCAATATCGGCTATATGGTATGCCAACCCGAATTCTTTGATTACATTGACGGCGACGATACCGTTCTCGAAAAGAAGCCCCTTGAAACAGTAGCAAAGCTCGGTGAGCTTATGGCATATAAGCATACAGGCTTCTGGCAGTGCATGGATACTGTAAGAGAAAAAGAACAGCTTGAGAAAATGTGGAGCAGCAACAATGCTCCCTGGAAGATTTGGAAATAATGAGTAAATTATCCGATAAACTTGCGGGATTTTTCGGAAGATTATTTCCGATGTCACGCAACAAGACAATAAAGCTCAACAACGAGATAAGGCAGACAGAAAGCGAGCATTTTGCACAGCTTTGTGAAATGCTCGGTTTTCTTGAAAACAGCCTGAATATTTGCACGGATATATGCCGTAATAATGCGGAGCAGATAAAACTGTGCCGTCAATCGTTGCGCACATTGGAAGACAATCAGGTTAAATTCGGTGAGTCTACCGCATCAAAACTCAAAGAAATAAAACTTGATATTGAAAATCTGAAAAAGCAAAATGAGTGTATCAGCGAAAAACTGAGTAACGAAATATCAGAGAAATCTGCCGGAATATCCGGTGAACTTATCGGCTGTATTTCACATCACACAGAGGAAATACTCGGTTGTATGACCGACAGCGACAAGCGTTCTTATGATAGCGATAAGCACATTGTCGAACTTATTGAAAACGTCATATCTGAAAACAATAAGCACGCAGGAGAAATAAAAACGTTCAACAACTCGCTTTCCGCTGATATTAAGTCACTTTCGGACAGCGTTAACGCAGGCTTTGACAAGACCTCAAAGACGGGCGAATATGCGGATACACTTAACGGCTTATCGGCAGATAACGAAAGCATTTCGGCTGATATTAAGTCACTTTCGGACAGCGTAACCGCAGGCTTCGACAAGACCTCAAAGACAGGCGAATATGCACAGTCTTTGCTTGATGCAGAGAATACGGCAAATACGATCCGCCGTGAGATGAATCTTTTCAAAAGGCAGTCATATCTCAGAAAACTGTATTTTCATCCCGGTGAACGTGAAGCTCTGGCAAAATTGTTCAGTGACGCTATGAACAGAGAGGACAGCGCACAACGATTCAGCGCACTTATAAGCGGACTTGACAACGAGAGCAGAAATACCGTTTCCGATATAATTCATCGTATGGGAATGATAGCGGACGGCAACAAGTCCTTGCAGGATGTCTATACACAGCGTGAGCAGGAAGAATTTGTTCGTATGAATGATGAATTCAGTTCAAAGATAGTAAAGCTGAACGATAATCTTTATTATTACAACGGTTATTATCTCCCCGTTAACCAGTTTGACAGCAGCGTATTCTTCACAAGATACGGAATAGATAAGCTGACCACACTGGACAGCGTGAGAAATAAGCATATAATCGACGCAGGCGGATATGTCGGTGACACGGCGCTTCTGTTCTCGTCATATACGGATAAGAACATTCATGTATTTGAGGCTTCTCCTTCAAATATGGATATTATCCGTGAAACGATAAGGCTGAATCATCTTGATAACATAGTGCCTGTAAGCAAAGCACTGGGCGAGAAAAGCGGCACGGCAACATTCAGCCTGGGTGAGCGCAATTCCTGCAATTCCCTTGTTGAACGTCCCGGTTATAATTATCCGGATCATATCGAAGTTCCCGTTGTTACTCTTGATGATTATGTACGGGAAAACGATCTCGAGATCGGTCTTATAAAGGTGGACATTGAAGGAGGCGAGCAGCTGCTGCTCAGGGGCGCTGTCGAAACTATCCGCACACAGCACCCGATACTTCTTATCAGCATCTATCATTCGGCAAACGATTTCTTTGAAATTAAGCCTATGATAGAGAAAATGTGCGGTAAATACACTTTCAGAATAGTTAAACCCGCTAATCCGGCTATTGCACTTGAAACAATACTGTTAGCCGAGGTCAGAGATGAAAGCGGCGAAAATATTATTAATTCGTAAAGGAAAAATCAATATGGATATGTCATTTTACAAGGGTAAAACTGTACTGATAACAGGTAACACAGGCTTCAAGGGAAGCTGGATGTGCAAACTGCTTTCTATGGCAGGAGCAAAAGTTATCGGTTATTCTCTCAATCCCCCCACAACGCCCTCTCTTTTTGAGCTTTCCGGAGTTGAGAAGGAAATAGTTTCGGTTATAGGCGATATAAGAGATCTTGCAAAGCTGAACGAAACAATGCAGAAGTACCGCCCCGAAATAGTAATTCATATGGCGGCACAGCCCATAGTAAGAGAAAGTTACGCAGAGCCTGTCTACACATACGAAACAAATGTTATGGGTACTGTCAATATATGCGAGGCTGTAAGGCTGTGCGACAGCGTAAAATCATTCGTAAACGTAACCACCGATAAGGTTTACAAGAACAACGAATGGGAGTGGGGATACCGTGAAAATGACGCACTTGACGGCTATGATCCTTATTCCAACTCCAAGAGCTGCTCGGAGCTTGTAACAAGCTCTTATATAAAGTCGTTCTTCTATAACCGTGACATTGCGGTTTCTACCTGCCGTGCAGGTAACGTTATCGGAGGCGGCGACTTTGCAAAGGACAGAATCATCCCCGATTGCGTAAGAGCAATGGAGGCTAAGCAGGAGATAACAGTAAGAAATCCTTATTCGACACGTCCCTATCAGCACGTTCTCGAGCCGGTCGTTACATATCTTGTACTTGCGATGAAGCAGTATGAGGACAAGAGCCTTGCCGGTAATTATAATATCGGTCCGGATGATTGCGACTGCGCCGCTACAGGCGAGCTTGTCGATCTGTTCTGTTCACACTGGGGCGACGGCGCTTCGTGGAAAAACGTTGCGGATAAGAACGCTCCCCACGAGGCAAATTTCCTCAAGCTTGATTGCTCAAGAATAAAGCGTGTACTCGGATGGAGTCCCCGCTGGCATATTTCCGACGCTATCGAAAAGGTGACCGAGTGGAGCAAGGTATATCTTTCAGGCGGCGACATTAGCGCCGTTATGGAAAAGCAGATAAACGAATATCTGGAGGTAAAGTAATGAAAAAAGCTCTTGTTACAGGTGCAAACGGCTTTGTCGGAAGTGCGCTTGTGCGTGAATTGGTAAAGAATAATGTTGAGGTAATCGCACTTGACCGTGACGGTTGCAATAACAACATACCCGAAAATGTAAGATTTGTGGCTCACGAGCTTTCCGAATCGTCAAAGCTCGCCGATATTATCCCCGACCGTGATATTGATGTATTCTATCACTTTGCATGGGTAGGCTCGGCAGGCCCTGCGAGAGCAGACACCGCTTTACAGCTTAATAATGCTCAGTGGACGGTAGATTGTCTGCGTGTGGCAAAGGATATGGCTTGCAAGAAGTTTGTATGCGCCGGCTCTATAATGGAGCATGAAACAATATCAGCCGCATTCAGACAGGGTAATAAGCCCGGTGCCGGCTACATATACGGAAGCGGTAAACTTGTTGCTCATACAATGTGCATGAGCGTTGCCGCACAGATAGGTATAGATCTTTGCTGGGCAAAGATAACCAACGCATACGGTGCAGGTGAGCTTTCACCCCGTTTTGTAAATACGACCATCAGAAAGATTATAAACGATGAGCCTTTACAGTTCACAAGCGGTACACAGAATTATGACTTTGTATATATAGACGATGTTGCAAGAGCGTTCTATCTTATCGGAGAGAACGGCAAGCCTTTCTGCCACTATCTTATAGGCAGCTCGGATGCAAAGCCGCTCAGAGAATTTGTTCTTGAGATGAAGGCTGCACTGGCTCCCGACAAGGAGTTCGTGTTCGGAGATGTTCCGTTCACAGGCGTAAATATGCCGCTGTCGGACTTTGACTGTTCGATTACGGAAAAGGATACAGGCTTCAGAGCTACAATACCCTTCGGTGAAGGCGTCAAAAAAACAATGGATTGGATTAAGGAGCAGAAATGATACAGAAGTTTGAATTCAAGGAAACAGAGATTAAGGGACTTATAGAAGTAACTCCCTTCAATGCCGATGATATAAGAGGCTGTTTTACAAAGGATTACTCGAAGGAAGTGTTCGAGGCAAACGGCATAAAGCACGATCTTGCCGAGGTTTTCTATACGACAAGCTACAAGGGCGTTATCCGTGCACTTCATTTTCAGCGTGAGAAACAGCAGCCCAAGCTGGTACGTTGCATACACGGACACGTTTACGATGTAGTAGTCGATTTACGCAAGGACAGCCCCACGTTCAAGAAGTGGCTTGCATTTGAGCTTATCGGTGAAAAGCACAACGAAATACTCGTTCCCGCAGGTTGCGCTCACGGTTATCTTGTACTTGAGGACAGCATAGTATCCTACAAGTGCGGAGAAAAATTCTACGGCGAATATGATGACGGCATTATGTGGAACGATCCCGATATTGCAGTAGACTGGAAGCTTGACAGAGTAGGCGGAATTGATAAGGTCATACTTGCCGACAAGGACAAGAATCTGCAGACCTTTAAAGAATTCATGAGCAAGTACGGTGGCTTTTGATGAGCAGTTTTGATTTTGACACCCTTATAGTCGGCTGTGGACTTTCCGGAGCGGTAATTGCCCGTCATTTAGCGGAAAAAGGCAAGAAGGTCGAGATATGGGAACGCAGGGATCATATCGGCGGCAATATGTACGACCACGTTGACGATCACGGAATACTCGTACAGGATTACGGTCCGCACACATTCCACACGAAAGAGAAATATCTTTTTGATTATATGTGCCGCTATGAGCAGTGGTCGGATTACAAGCTGACCTGCGGTGCGGTATGGAATGATACATATACCCCCACCCCCTTCAACTTTACCACGATTGATAAGTTCTTTGATAAGCAAAAGGCAGAAACGCTCAAGGCAAAGCTGACTAAGGTTTACGAGGGCAGACCGACCGCTACCGTGGTTGAAGTTCTCGAAAACGAGGACGATGATATAAGAGCATACGCTCAGTATCTTTTCGATAACGATTATGCACCATATACCGCTAAGCAGTGGGGCGTATCTCCCTCTGAGATTGACCCGTCTGTGCTTAAAAGAGTACCTCTGCGTTTTTCATATGACGAGGGATATTTCGATGACGCTTATCAGGTAAAGCCGGTGCATTCATTCACGGAGTTCTTCAGAAATCTGCTGAACCACGAGAATATCACGGTCAGAACCGGTGTCGAGGCACTTGAGCGGATTGCTGTAAAGGATAATAAGCTGTATGTTGACGGCGAGCCGTATAATAACATTCTTGTCTATACAGGTGCGCTTGATGAGTTATTCGGCGAAAAATACGGCAGACTTCCTTACCGTTCACTGCGTTTTGAGTATAAGTATACCGACAAGGACAGCCTTCAGGATGCTCCTGTCGTCGCATATCCTCAGGAAAAGGGCTTTACCAGAATCACAGAGTACAAGAAAATTCCCGTCCAGAATGTAAAGGGCAGTACCTATGCGGTAGAATATCCTCTCCCGTATAAGTCGGGCGAAAAGCTTGAGCCGTATTATCCTGTTCTCACAAAGGAGAGCATGGAACAATATGAAAAGTACGAGGCTCTGGCATCAAAGATAGGTAATCTTATCTGTTGCGGAAGACTTGCCGATTTCAGATATTACAATATGGATCAGGCGTTAAAACGTGCGCTTGAGCAATGCGATAAAATAGATAGCATATAACGAATCGTCTTAGCTGTGGGCATTGACCCACAGCTAAGACTGTCGAAAAACCTATATCGTTGATAAAAATGGGGTCGCAGGGGCGGAGCCCCCGACAGGGACTAGGGGCGGTAGCCCC